>Ga0315547_1000057_pt1 | contig 135274 bp, 132 predicted proteins | sample SalMarSW160240MG_2_FD_202542 | JGI IMG/M metagenome (GOLD analysis project Ga0315547, IMG submission 202542) | Salt marsh sediment microbial communities from the Plum Island Ecosystem LTER, Massachusetts, United States - Salt Marsh Sediment SW1601-240 ...
ATTGGCCAAATTTCAAATCATAAACAATGTCAAATGACAAAGCTCAAATGCTAAATAAAGCTCAAAATCCAAATTACAAAGAAGGAGTAGTTTTGACATTTGAGTCCGTTCAGGGTTCCTGTTGTGCTCGGGATTGCTTCGGCACTATCGCGCCTCGCAATGACATGAAGGGAAAATGCTCCTTACAATGACACAAAGTTGGAAACTTTTGCATTTTGATTTGTCATTTTGACTTTTGACCTTTGATTTTCGATTTCCCCTCAAGCATCTTGTCCACGGCAGCTTTGGCCCTGAGCCGAATTTCCTCGGGAACCTTCACCTCGGGGCTCATCTTCTCCAAAGACCACAAAACTTTCTCCGGGGTAATCAACTTCATGTCGGGACAGATTGCCTGCTCGGAAGCAGGAATAAACCTCTTGCCGGGATTCTCTTTTCTAAGTCGGTGTATTATCCCCAGCTCCGTGCCCACAATCATCTCTCTGACCTCATCCCGCCGGGCATATCTACACATCCCGCCGGTGCCGAGCACCTCGTCGGCCAGGGCAATGACCTCCGGCCGGCACTCCGGATGGACTACCACCTTAGCTTGAGGATACTCCTGCTTCAACTCCTTTATCCTCTCAGGACTTATCCTGACATGGGTAGGACAGAAGCCGGGCCAAAGAATCATCTTTTTGCCCGTCCTGGCCGAGACGTAATGCCCTAGATACTGGTCAGGGACAAATAATATCTCCCGGGCATCCAGGCTTTCTACGACCCTGACCGCATTGGCGGAGGTACAGCAGATATCTGATTCCGCCTTGACTTCGGCTGGGGAGTTAACGTAGCAGACCACCACTGCTTGAGGATGTTCATTTTTCTTCGCCCGTAAGCGGTCAGCGGTAATCATGTCTGCCAGGAGGCAGCCAGCGTTCACATCAGGAAGCAAGACCACCTTATCCGGACAGAGGATGGAGGCTGTTTCCGCCATGAACTGAACTCCGCAAAACACGATTACGCCAGCATCGGTTTCGGCAGCCCTCTGACTCAGCTCCAGGGAATCGCCAACAAAGTCGGCTATATCCTGAACCTCACCCAGTTGATAGTTATGGGCAAGGATAACAGCATTCCTTCTTTTCTTAAGAGCCGGGATTTTCTCTACCAGTTCATTATTCCTATTTCCCATCCGTGGCTATCCTCCAGGCATGGTTGTACGCATCCATCCTCCCATTGCCAACAGACTCACTTGCCGATGGGTACAGCAGTCAGCGTGGGCATCGCCAACGAGACCGTAGTCCTCTTTAAGGGTATCTTCGGCTACAGCTTTCTTTTTTGTACCCTTCTCTTCATTCTCACAGACGGCAATTATTTCCGCCATTGAGCAGTAATTTTCATTATACACGTTCTTATTACCCACTCGCTATATCAACGAAAAGCAATAGCCCAGAGCCAAAGACATCACGCTGACGACCGCCAGATAAATAGCCAGAGTCCTGCCACCGAATTCCTTTCTCAGAACCAGGATAGTGCCCCAACTGGTAATTGGGCCCGCCAACAGGAGCACCATTCCTGCACCGATATTCATTCCCTGCGACACGAAGGCGTGGACCAGGGGAACGCTGGCTGTGGAGCAGATATACATGATTAAGCCAAAGCCAAGGCTGAAGAGATACCCCAATCCCCCACCGAAATGAGCGCCAACGAACTCTCCCACCGGAGCCACCGCTGTTACCAAAGCCGCCAGGGCCAGACCCAGAAGCAACTCCGGCCCAATCTCCTTGACCATATCCACAAAGGCATATCTGAACACATGCTTTACTCTGTGAGCAACATTCCGGGAATAAGCTCCTATATAATCCTCTGGCCTACTTTCAAAAGCCTGCTGGCAGTGGGAACAGCAAAAGTAATACGTCTCTCCGCCATGTTCTGCCTTAGCCGCTTTCCCCACCTCGACACTCATCCCGCAAACCGGGTCGAGAGCCTGTTGCTCTTGAGGAGTAAAAACCTTAGGTCTAACCTTGATGAGATTTCCCACCAGCCCCATGACTAAACCCATGGCTATCACGGCAAAGAAGATGAATATGGTGAAATTTAATCCCAGGAGACCATAGGTGACGAGAAGGGCGGTAATGGAGGTGGCTGGCGTTGCCACCAGGAAGGCTAGAACTGGTCCCAACCTCGCCCCCTTCTGACGCAGGCTCACCGCCACCGGGAGGGAGCCGAGACAACAGATGGGAAGGATTGTCCCGACAAGGGTAGAGTAAAGGATTGGCTTCACACCCCCTCCACCGAGGCGTCTCTCCACCCATTCCGAGGGAATAAATTCGTGAATTAAGCCGCTCAGTAGAAACCCTATCGCCAGGAAGGGCAATACATCAAGGAAATAATCCTTGAATACTACGAAATACTGGACTACCAACTACTCACCTCCGGCATTTTGGAGGCGTGGCCGGCTATATTGCGGCCTTGTTCCTCACTTATATGCCTTAACCGTAATGCTCAGAAGCTTCTCTTTTGTCTGATTTGCTTTGTTCTCTATATAAAATCCCCGGCTCGATACCACCTCTACATCCCCAAAGCCAGCTTTCTTTATCTTTTCCAGGTATTCCTGTTGCTCCAAAGCCCCGGCGATACATCCCGCCCAGGCGTCAGGGTCATTCTTTATTTCGTCGGGGAGTGCTCCCTCGGAAACTATGTCAGAAACTGTAAGCCTGCCCTTCGGCTTCAAGACTCGATAAGCTTCCTGGAAGACCTTAGATTTATCCGGTGAGAGATTGATAACGCAGTTGCTGATAATCGCATCCACAGATTCATCCCCGACGGGAAGCTTCTCCATTTCTCCCAGGCGGAACTCCACATTATGGTAGCCATGACTTCCCGCGATTCCTTTTGCCTTATCTACCATCTCCTCCGTCATATCAACCCCGATAGCCTTACCAGTCGGGCCAACCTTGTTGGCCGCCAAAAATACATCCACTCCGGCTCCCGACCCTAGATCCAGGACCACCTCACCCGCTTTGAGGTCTGCTATGGCGGTGGGGTTACCACATCCCAACCCCATAATCGCCTCTTTTGGAACATGTTCCAAATCCTCTCTCAAGTGTTCGGTAGCCTTAGCTTGCAACATGGAGCTGGCTCCGCGAGCACAACTTGGGCAGCAGCTCTCTTGGTCCTGCCTAGCTATCTGAGCGTATCTCCCCTTCACCACTTCCTTGATTTCCTTTTCTTTCATAATTCACCTCCTGACATTTGCATAGCGATAGCTCCTTCATTAGAGCTTCGCTATCAATAATTAACCTGGCTAATCTAGCATCCGTAAGCTTGTAGTAAACTTTCTGAGCTTCCTGTCTCTCTTTCACAATATTGCATTCCTTAAGAGCTCTAAGGTGGTGCGAAATCAGGGATTGCTCCTTACTCAAAACGCAGGCGAGTTCACCAACACACCTCTCGCCCTCAGCCAGCAGCTTGAGTATCTGGAGTCTTGTCGGTTCTCCGATGCACCTCAGGAACCTTGCCTGGCCTTCCTCTGTTGGCATATGAATCTCCGTTTATATGAATTATAGTTCATATATAAACTGAAGTCAAAAATCTTAAATGGGATAGTGCGACATGTCTAGCAGAACGCATAAAATGACAGGAAAACGAAGGGGGATACATACTTGAGGATTATCGTGAAATTCCGGTGCTAAATCTGCCTCTTCAGTTTCTGGTGTTCTAAGTAATCCTCGATAGCCGCTTTAAGCGCTTCCTCAGCCATGACCGAGCAGTGCACCTTGGCCGGCGGCAGCCCATCTAAAGCTTCGACCACTGCTTTGTTGGAGATTTTCAGCGCCTCTTCTATGCTCTTCCCCTTCACCATCTCAGTGACCATGGAACTGGTGGCAATGGCTGCCGCACAGCCAAAAGTCTTGAACTTAGCGTCAACGATGATGCCGTCGTTTACTTTAATGTAAAGCTCCATGACATCGCCGCAGACAGGATTCCCGACATGCCCTACACCATCGGGGTCCTCAATCTCCCCGACATTGCGGGGATTCTTGAAGTGCTCCATTACCTTATCGTTGTACAGCGACCAAGGATCAGACATTTGTTCCGCTCCTATTTTCGAGTTTTCAAAAGCGGGGACATTGCTCTCAACCTGGCGACAATTCCAGGCAAGACCCCCAGCACCCGCTCCACATCTGCCTCCGTGTTTTCTCGCCCCAGGGTAAACCTGAGCGAGCCGTGAGCTTGCTCGGCGGGAAGCCCCAGCGCCAGAAGGACATGGGACGGTTCAAGGCTTGCGGAGCTGCAGGCTGAGCCGGTAGAAGCACAGATGCCCTCTAAATCAAGATTTAAAAGCAGGGATTCCCCTTCCACAAAATCAACGCTTACATTGACATTGTTGGGCAGCCTTTTCCGTGGATGACCGTTTAAGCGGATGTGGTCAATCTTCTCCCCGAGACCTTTAATTAGCTTATCCCGAAGATAAGCCAGCCGTTCTGCTTCCTTGCCTATCTCCTGCCCGGCAAGCTCCACCGCCTTGCCCAGTCCCACGACAGCAGGAACATTTTCAGTACCGGCCCTGCGCCTTTTTTCTTGCGCTCCTCCATGCATAAAAGAAACTAACCTGGTGCCCTTCCTGATATACAGCGCTCCTGCTCCTTTAGGGCCATATAACTTATGCGCTGAAATGGAGAGCAAGTCCACCTTAAGCTCAGCCACATTCACCGGGATATGCCCCACCGTTTGCACGGCATCGGTGTGAAAGTAGACCCCGGCCTCTCTGGCAATTCTACCTATTTCCTCCACAGGCTCTATGGTGCCCACCTCGTTGTTGGCATGCATGACTGAGATAAGGATGGTTTTATCGGTAATAGCTTTCCTGGCATCGTCAGGGTCAACCAGGCCATATTTATCCACTGGCAGGTAGGTTATTCCGAATTCCCTTCTCTCCAGAAACTTGCACACCTCCATCACCGCATTGTGCTCAATGGAGGTGGTGATGATGTGATTTCCTTTATGCTCGTTGGCATAGGCAACACCCTTCAGGGCGTAGTTGTCTGCCTCCGTTCCTCCACTGGTAAAAACAATTTCCTCACTCCGGGCGCCGATGAGTTCCGCTACCTTGGTTCTGGCCTCTTCCACGGCTCCCTTCGCCTCCTGTCCATAGGAATGGATGCTTGAAGGATTGCCAAAGGCGTCGGTAAAAAAAGGCAGCATGGCCTTCACCACCTCAGGATGAGTTGGCGTGGTAGCAGCGTGGTCCAGATATATCCTTCGCATCTAATCCTCTACTACCCCCAGCCCACTATAAAATTACCACAGCCCCATAAATCTTAAAGGATTTTAGCATTTAGATGTTACAATTCAAAGGTCAAAAATCAAAATGACAACTCAACATAAAATCAAAAATTAAGCATAAAAAGGCAAAGATGAGAAGACGATATTTTTGCATTGGCAATTCCCAGGGATTGCCACGCGGAGTTTACCCTGAGCGGAGGTGAGATTCTTAGCCTTCGGCTCAGAATGACAGAAGGGAAAGGGCTCGCAATGACAATGGAGTGGAGATTCTCTTTCCCCCTCCAGTCGCTATAAAAAAGTGTCGCATCCCCTAGATTTTAATAGAATTTTAATATTTAGATGTTATGATTTAATTGGTTTTTGCATTGCCCCCCATTCTGTCCTTGCGAGGATGATGAAGTCAGCCGAAACAATGTCGTGGAGGGGTAATGAGATTGGCATGCCCCGACAAGTCGGGGCGTGGCTGGTAAAACAGGCAACTACCAGAAGCTGGAGACCAGAAGTAAGGAAGAAGATGGTTCTGTGGTATAGTGTATAAAGATTAAGTTGCTGGAGACAACTGGTTGTTGCCCGATTTCTTCCAGCACCAATGGTTAGCTCCGATGAAATCGGAGCAACTACAAACTAAGAAGGAAGTTTGTTAACAATGAAAAGAATTGTTTTACTGATTATGGCCAGTCTTTTGGTGATAGGGTTGGTTCTACCGGGCTGTGGTGAAGCAAAACCCAAGCCAGTACTCTATGTCTTCGAAGATGGGAAAATTAGCATCGGTATAGCCGGGGAACTGAGCTACACAGCTGGCGCGATGCAATGGGCAGGCGCCATGCTGGCGCAGGATGCAATCAACCGCAATGGTGGGGTAGATATAGGCGGCGTGTCCCAGATCTTGGAATTGGTTCCCATAGAGACCGGTGAAGAAACAGTGGACCCTACCGGTCTCACTGGCGTATCGGCTCTTACGGCAGCGATAGATGGCGTGGACTTCATCCTCGGCGGTTTCCGGACAGAAGCCGTTGAGGTCTACCGAGATGTGGCTATGGAGAAGGGGGTGATTTTCATCAACTGTGGTGCTGCCACAGAGATGCTACAGCACAGCGTAGTCAATGATTATGTGGGCTACCGGTTCTGGTTCAAGGGCATGCCGAACAATGAGTATTTTTTGGGCCAGAGCGTTGTGAGGACACTGGGAGCAGTCGCAATAAAGCTCAGAGAAGAAATGGGAGTAGCAGCTGATTATGCGCTGAATGCCACCATAATCGCTGACAATTTGGCATGGGCCTATGAGCAAGTAGTAGTTATCACGGAACTGCTTGAGGGTATAAACGTGAATCTTGTCCACGACCCATATTGGGTAGATGCGACGGGAAGAAAAGTAGAAATGCAGTATGTACTGGCCTCGATAGCAGGCTTAGATCCCCAGTTTATCATCCCCATATTATCCGCGGATGCTGGCGCTCTCTATGATGTGCTGCGTGCATCTTATGTACTGAATGCTATGTCGGTAGGCATTAATGTAATGGCCCAGCTTAAGAGCCCTTGGGGTGTCGGCAACATTACCACAGCTCCCCCTAGTGGCCCCGCTTGTGCTTATGAGGTTATACTGGATACTTGGGCAGAGGGGTTAGAGCAGATCTCCGGCAAGACGGGACCTTTCCTTACCGCGTTCACGAACTCTACCTCAGGAGAGTACCCACTGTATACCGCGGCTACCCATGATGCTCTTTTTGGTCTGAAAGCGGCTATCGAAGCGGTGGCGTGGTATGATGCGGAGGAAGGAGCTGCATACGCATGGGCTGATGACATTATTCAGTGGCTGGAAGACCCGGCAAACGCCCAGGTGACCACAACTGGCTTGACCACCTATTATCCCCGGCCGGGAACCACGGCTGCCGGGAAGCCAGCACTCACCGAGGCCCAGGTACGCTCGTTGTATGATCTTGATAGCTATACGTATACGTATGACCCAAAGGACTGGACAATGCCGGCACATACCACTCATGACCTGGCCTACGGTCCTGGCCTCTTGACCGGCATTGGCGCCCAGTGGCAGTGGAACGCAGAGGCTGGTCAATGGAAGAAGGTGGGCGTCTGGCCCATGGATTTCGGAGACGAATACGACGAGGCGTTGACTGACCAGTACGGCTGCTGGAACTTTGCGTACAACGGCACAGTGGCCCTCGTAATACCACAGAATGTAATCGCCCACCACACGCCTGAGTAGAGACCGGAGTAAGGGAAGTAGCCCATTGATAGACCTGGCGGTGACTTCGGGTGAGCCCGGGGCACTACTCTTTTTTATCACCTGCCTCTTGTCATTGCGAGACACTCTCCACCTGTCGTTGCGAGGCTGACGAAGTCAGCCGAAGCAATCTCGGAGATTGCCACGCCCCGACAAGTCGGGGCTCGCAATAACAAAACCTCAAGTGGCTGGACATTGCTTGCCGATAGGGGTATACTAGCTGGCACGTCTTCCAAGCCGCCGCTCCAGTAGCCAAAGGAGGCTGACTAAGGATGGATGAAGTTATTATTTCCCGTGCTATTGTTGAAAGCTACATGAAAGACTTTATGGGGGCGATGGAGGCAGATGTTGCTGTAGCCGGGGCGGGGCCGGCTGGGCTTGTTACTGCATACTCCCTGGCGAAAGAAGGAATAAAGGTGGTAGTGTTTGAGAGGCAGCTTCGTGTGGGCGGCGGCATGTCTGGGGGAGGGATGATGTTTAACCGCATCGTCGTTCAGGAGGAAGGCAAGAGGATATTAGATGAGTTTGAGGTTCCAGCTGAAGAATATGAAAAGGGGTACTATGTCGCTGATTCGCTGGAGGCTATTTCAACTATCTGCTCAAGGGCTATAAAAGAAGGGGCGAAGATTTTCAATTTGGTTAGCGTTGAAGATGTCATGGTTCGGGAAGATGACAGGATAACCGGGCTTGTTTTGAATTGGAGCGCTGTTTACTGGTCGAAGCTCCATGTGGACCCTCTAACTATGAGGTGCAAGGTGGCTGTGGATGCCACCGGGCATGACGCTGAAGTCTGCCGTATCGTGGTAGAGAAGATAGGTCCGAAGTTAAGGACAAAGACGGGGGCAGTTATGGGTGAGAAGTCCATGTGGGCTGAGAGAGGGGAAAGAGAAATACTGGAAAACACCAGGGAAGTCTACCCCGGATTAGTGGTCGCCGGTATGACAGCGAACGCCGTTTTTGGTTCGCCGAGGATGGGAGCAATTTTTGGTGGCATGCTTTTATCCGGTGAAAAGGCTGCCCGGGTAGCTAAGGAATTGCTTAAATAAGGTTAAGTTTGCTATGGCAAAGACAATAGCCGAAATCAACGAGAAAATCAGAAAAGGTAAGGCTGTGGTGGTAACTGCCGAGGAAGTGATCGACATCGCTAAGGAAAAAGGCGTGAGCAGGGCGGCCGAGGAAATTGATGTAGTTACCACCGGTACTTTCAGCCCCATGTGCGGGTCTGGTGCTTTTTTCAATGTTGGACACTCCAGGCCGAGGATAAAACTCGGCGGCGGCAAGGTTTACCTCAACGATGTTCCGGTCTATACCGGGATAGCTGCTGTTGATGTTTTCCTCGGCGCAACTGCCCTTCCCGATGATGACCCCAAGAATAAGTTCTACCCCGGGGAGTTCAATTATGGTGGTGGACATGTAATCGAGGAGCTGGTAGCGGGAAAAGACGTAATGCTTACCGCCACCGCTTATGGAACGGACTGTTACCCCCGTAAAAAGCTGGAGACCCTGATTAACATTAAGGACATAAATGAGGCAATTCTATTTAATCTCAGAAATGCCTACCAGAACTATAATGTGGCGGTGAACCTCTCCGGTAAGGTTATCTATACATATATGGGGGTGCTTAAGCCGAATTTGGGAAATGCTAACTACTCTACAGCGGGGCAACTCTCACCGCTGCTGAACGACCCTTACTATAAGACCATAGGTGTTGGGACAAAGCTCTTTCTGGGTGGTGGTATAGGTTATGTGGCCTGGCATGGTACGCAGCATAACCCCACTGCTCTCAGGGGGGACACTGGCGTGCCGCGGCGGGGGGCAGGGACACTGGCCGTGATCGGGGATTTGAAGCAGATGAAACCGGAGTGGCTCGTCGGGACAAGCATGCTCGGTTACGGCTGCACATTAACTGTGGGCATAGGTGTCCCGATACCCATACTTTCCGAGGAGATTCTCCGCTACACTACGGTAAGCGATGCGGGCATCCTGGCACCCGTCGTGGACTATTCCGAAGCTTATCCCCAGATGAAGCCAGATATCCTTGGGGAGGTTAGCTATGCTGAACTCAAGAGCGGTCATATAAAGGTTCAAGGCAAGGATGTCCCGACTGCTTCTTTATCTAGCTATCCTAAAGCGATGGAAATTGCCGGTATCTTGAAAAAATGGATAGAAAAGGGTGAGTTTTTGCTTACCGAGCCCGTGGCTCCGTTGCCTGGAGTGGAGTCGGGCATAACCTTTAAGTCACTCAAGGAAAGGCCAATATCTTAAACAATGACAAATGACAAAGCTCAAATGGCAAAGAGGAGTGGTTTTGGCATTTAGGCATTTGGACTTTATTTGTCATTGGGATTTTGATATTTGGATTTAATTAGAGTTTAGGATTTTATAGAAATGGATGTCTCCAGAAGAATAGTGCTTCACTTCCCGCCCAACATAACAGGGCAGCCGGTCGTTTACCGCCTGGTCAAGGATTTTGGTCTCACCTTTAATATCCTTAAAGCTTCAGTATCGCCGGGAGAGGAAGGATTGCTGGTCATGGAGCTAAGCGGTGAGCAGGAAAACTACGACAAGGGCATCCAATACCTCACCGAGGCCGGGGTAGAAATCCAGTCCTTAAGCCAGGATGTAGTTCGAGATGAATCCCGGTGCACTCATTGTGGAGCGTGTATCACCATTTGCCCCACCGAGGCTTTTTCTCTGGAGCCAAAAACCAGGAAAGTGCTCTTTGACCATAATAAGTGTGTTGTCTGTGGACTATGTGTTAAGGCTTGCCCTCCTCGAGCGATGATATTGCATTTCTGATCACGAGATTGCTTCGGCTAACTTCGTCAGCCTCGCAATGACAGAATGGGCAGGTTCCGTGAAGGGGAAGAATCCATGCATGAGCCACGTTTCTACCGCCACTGGATTAAGGACAGCGGGTTAATTTCTTTTAATGTAGTGGTAGCGCAGACAGACTTATACATCCGCTCTCAGCGTAATCTTAAGGATAAAGCCCTTAATTCCGTGCTAAAGCACCGTGGCTCTCTAGAGGCATATATTGAGCGTCATCCTATTTTCCTGACTACATTAGACACTTATCAGGCTGAAGCCGAAGCCCCGGCCATCGTCAAAGAAATGGCCAGGGTGTCTCAGCTAACAGGTGTCGGTCCTATGGCAGCGGTAGCTGGCGCCATTGCTGAGGCGGTAGGCAGGGATTTACTTGCCTTCTCGCCGGAGATAATTGTGGAAAACGGTGGCGATATTTTTCTGAAAATATCTAAGAAGAGGCTGGTGGGCATCTACGCCGGGCAATCATCTTTTACCAAGAAAATTGCCCTGGAAATTATGCCCGGAGAGACACCATTGGGCATAGGCACGTCTTCAGGAAGCGTAGGACATTCTTTAAGCCTGGGCAGCGCTGACGCTGTTATTGCTCTTTCATCCTCGACAGCTTTAGCCGATGCCGCAGCCACAGCGCTAGGCAATATGGTCAATGCCGCAGATGATATTCCTGGGGCAATTGAAAAAGCCCGGAGTATCGAGGGACTACGTGGTGTGGTTATTATTGTGGGCGACAAAATGGGTGTCTGGGGCAAGGTGAGAATTGTGCCCCTTGGGTAGTCCTTTCTTTTTTGCCCCGAGCAGTGATAAAGTTTTAGATAATGAGAAACTTACCCAACCTCCGTGTGCAATTAGCCCCCCGGCATCCTGAGGGACTAATCCTGACTAATCCTGTGATGATAGCCGCTGGCATAGCTGGCTATGGCATAGAGTATGCTGAAATTGTTGATATACAAAAATTGGGCGCCATTGTCTGTAAAGGAACGACCCTTATGCCTAAAGAAGGTAATGCCCAACCACGACTGGTGGAAACCGCTGGTGGTCTGCTAAATTCGGTGGGCTGGGAAAATATCGGAGTCGATGCCCTGATTGGAGAAAAAGCGCCTGTGTGGGCAAGATGGCAGGTCCCGGTTATCGTTAACGTTGCCGGGGAAACAATAGACGAATATGTAGCTGTGACAAGCAAGTTAGAAGGCGTGCCCGGGATCAGCGGCATTGAGCTAAATATCAGCTGTCCCAATGTTTCCGCAGGAGGGATAGGATTTGGTATCGACCCCAAGCTTGCCGCTCAGGTAACTTCAGTGGTTAAAGATGCCACCACCTTACCGGTTATCGTTAAGTTGAGCCCTAATGTAACCGATATCAAGGAAATCGCTTTAGCCGTGGAAGAAGCTGGAGCTGATGCCATATCCCTGATTAACACACTGAAGGGCATGGCAATCGATATAGACCAAAGAAAGCCTTGCCTGGGGAATATTGCAGGCGGGCTTTCTGGTCCCGCTATCAAGCCTGTGGCTCTTTATATGGTATTCGAGGCAGCCGGGGTGGTCCATATTCCAGTGATAGGATGTGGCGGCATTGCTTGTGCCGAGGATGCCCTGGAGTTTATTATGGCTGGGGCTACCGCTGTGCAGATTGGCACAGCCAGCCTGACCAGCCCTGATATCTGTCTTACTATACTGGAAGGGATAGAGCATTTTATGGTGGACAAGGGGGTGGAAAAATTAACTGACCTTATTGGCGTTGCCCGGGATAAGTCCTGAGAGAGCCACTATTTGGCGGTTATTTCCTTCTGGATGAAGCGGATTATATCCTCTGTGGAAGTGCCCGGGCCAAAAACGGCTTTTATGCCTATTTGTTGTAAGGCAGGAATATCATCCTCGGGTATTATGCCACCAGCGATAACCAGGGCATCTTCTCTTCCTTTTTTCCTCAATCCTTCTATGATCGGCGGAAAGAGCTCTAAATGAGCTCCAGACAGGATGCTCAACCCAACAACATCTACATCCTCCTGGATAGCTGCCTCGACAATCATCTCGGGAGTTTGTCGGATACCAGTATAGATTACCTCCATGCCGGCATCCCGCAAAGCTCTCGCTACCACTTTAGCACCTCGGTCATGTCCATCTAAACCAGGCTTGGCTAGCAGAACACGAATCCTACCTTTGGTCATAGTCTGCTCCTTCTCTAGATTTTCTGACAAAGCTCAACAAGCACCCCTCTAAACGATTTGGGGTGAATGAAAGCTACCATGCCCTCTAAGCCAGGGCGCGACTTCTTATCAACTAATTCAATTCCCCTTTCAGAGAGGCGGCTGAGCTCCTTATCTACATTGTCAACTTCAAATGTTATATGGTGAAGGCCCTCCCCTCTTTTCTCCAAGGCTTTAGCCATATTAGTGCCGGGAAGTGGTTCTAAAAGTTCCAGATTGGCGCCCTGGCCCAAGGAAAGGATGGCTGCCTTTACTCCTCGCTCCGGCAGGGTTTCAATCTTGTCAACTTCAGCGCCGAAACAATCCTTATAAAGCTTTATCGCTTCATCGAGGTTGCTGACTAAAATACCGATGTGGTCAACTTTTCTGGTCATTTCACCTCCTTTAAAGCCAGTACCATAAATCTTGAAAGCTGCTTCTCAAAAAACCAGGAATTCCTTTTGGGTAGAAAAAATCTGGCGCAGTACATCACATATCTCACCCTCGGTGGCGTAAGCCTCCACACATTCGAGAAAGGCGGGCATGGTATTATCCTTGCTTCGGGCGACATCTTCCAATCGCTTAAGCGCCTTGTGGACATTGCTGTTGTTCCTGTCTTTCTTAACCTGGGCGGTCCGCTCCCTTTGTCTTTTTTCCACTTCGGGCTTGACTCGCAGCAGCCCTACTATTTTAGGATAGGAAGAGACGAATTTGTTTACCCCTACCACGGTACGTTTACCGCGTTCAATTTGTTTCTGATAACGGTAAGAGGAATCCTGAATTTCCTTCTGCTGATATCCGTGCTCTATGGCAGATACGGCACCACCAATGCTATCAATATTGGCGATATAGTCCCCGGCTTCCTTTTCCAGGCTGTCTGTTAGGTGCTCTATGTAATAAGAGCCACCAAGAGGATCGACGACAGCAGCAATGTCACTCTCGTAGCCCAATATTTGCTGAGTCCGCACAGCTATGGTCACTGCTTCTTCAGAAGGCGGAGCATAAGCTTCGTCGAAGGAGTTAGTATGCAGCGATTGAGTACCTCCTAATGTTGCAGCCAGGGCTTCTAGGGCTGTCCGCACAATATTATTATGAGGCTGCTGTGCAGTGAGGCTACATCCAGCAGTTTGAGTGTGGAAGCGAAGCATCCAGGAACGTGGCTCTTTAGCCCCAAATCTCTCTCTCATAATCTTCGCCCAGAGGCGTCGTGCCGCCCTAAATTTGGCAATCTCTTCAAAAAAGTTGATATGGCTATTGAAGAAGAATGATAGCCTGGGAGCGAATGTATCTACATCAAGCCCAGCATCAATAGCTGCCTGAACATAAGCAATACCGTTAGCGAGGGTGAAGCCAATTTCTTGAGCCGCAGTGGAACCAGCTTCTCGTATATGGTAACCACTGATACTGATGGTATTCCAGCGAGGGACCTGCTCAGCACAATAAGCAAATATATCAGTGGTCAACCGCATGGAAGGGCGGGGTGGGAAGATGTGAGTACCCCGGGCAATGTACTCCTTGAGTATGTCATTTTGAGTAGTGCCGTTTAATTTAGCTGGCTCGACTCCTTGTTTTTTACCCAGGGCAATATACATGGCGAGGAGAATCGGGGCAGTGGCATTTATGGTCATGGAAGTGCTTACCTTATCCAGAGGTATACCTTGGAAAAGGACCTCCATATCCCGGAGACTGTCTATGGCAACACCAACCTTGCCCACCTCGCCTCTAGCTAAGGGATGGTCAGAGTCATAACCGATTTGTGTGGGCAGGTCGAAGGCTATGCTCAGCCCAGTCTGCCCTTGCTCTAAGAGATAGCGGTACCTCTGGTTAGTTTCCTCAGCAGTACCAAAGCCAGCGTACTGGCGTATTGTCCATATTCTACCCCGATACATATTTGCCTGGACACCCCGGGTAAAGGGATACCCTCCGGGGTAGCCTAAATCTCGAGTGTAGTCAAAATTTACCAAGTCCTCCGGTGTGTAAACAGTATCAATCTCCAGGCCAGAGCTGGTTTCAAACTTCTCCTGACGCTCGGCGGCACGCTTTAAAGCCGAAGCCAATGTAGTTTCACGCCATTCTTGCTTAGTTTTATTGGCCATAGCTACCCCCTGAGTTAAGAAAATTTATCCAATGGACTCTATCGGGTCCAGGTATTACCTGGGGATGGAAATGGATTAATAACCTCCGCTTGTAATTCTGAGCCCTTCGCATCTTGTCATCCTGAGGCATTCACTTTTTGTCGTTGCGAGCACCTGAAAGGTGCGTGGCAATCATCTGCCCCACCGAGATTGCGGAGCCTGTTCCGAAGCATAAGCGAGGAATCTCGCTCCTCGCAACGACACGAGGGGGAGATTGCTTCGGCACTATCGTAGCCTCGCAATGACAGAATTGAGGTATCATTCTGAGCCCTTCGCATAGCTCAGGATGGTGGCTAGAAATTCTTCGTCTTCCAACCCCATTTGGACTCCCAGAATGACGTTACTAAACGCTCTCGCTATGTGCTATTGACACGGAGTATGTCATACTATTTACTTTTCTCTGACCCGCTAATCTTGCCCAAAATGGGCACTAGATCCATGGGCAAGGGGAACACGATGATGTTGCTTCTCTCTGTGGCAATGCCTGACAATGTCTGCAAATAGCGAAGCTGTAGAGCTGAAGGCTGACTGGAAATAATTTTGGCAGCCTCGGCCAATTTCTCTGCCGCCTGGGCTTCACCCTCGGCGTGAACCACCTTGGCTCTCCTCTCTCGCTCAGCCTCAGCTTGGGCTGCCATAGCCCTCTGCATTGTTTGCGGCAGTTGCACATCCTTAACCTCTACCATGCTCACTTTTATACCCCAGGGATTAGTACCTTCATCAACCACCCCCTGTATCTTTTCGTTGAGCCTGTCCCGCTGGCCTAATAACTCATCCAGCGTAGATTGTCCGACAACATTTCTTAAGGTGGTAGCGGCAAGCAGCGAGGTTGCCTTGATATAGTCGAGCACCTTGAGAATAGCCTCTGCGGCATCGACCACCCGAAAGTAAATTACGGCGTCGACCCTGACAGTAACATTGTCCAAGGTGATGCACTCTTGCTCTGGAACGTCCATGGTAATTACCCGAAGGTCAAGTTTCCTCATATTCTCAATGAAAGGTATAATGAGGACCAGGCCCGGTCCTCTAAGGCCAACCCACCTGCCCAAGCGAAAAACGCCCCCTCTTTCATACTCTCGAACGATTTTGATAGCTGCCGACAAAAGTATTATTACTACTACTGCGATAATAAAATAAATAAACCAGTTCATTTTTCCTCCTTTTCTTTAGATTTTTTGGTCACCCACAATTTCAATCCTTCTACTTTGGTTATTATCACCTCCTCTCCGGGTTCTATTGTACTACCTTCGGCTATGGCTGTCCATAACTCTCCTTCAGCCAGAACCGTGCCCTTGGGGTTGAGGGTCGTTTGCACCATAGCTTCTTTCCCTATCATCTCCTCTACACCAGCCGAGAGTTTTAGCCTCTGGCCTTTTACGATGGCGTAAATAACGAAAATGATAAAAGCGACGGCAAAAACTATGGCTATGATAATTGGGCCAGTCATTTCGAAATCCATAATATCCATAAATGTTACCTTCCTATTCTTTTGATTTCTTTGCCACCCATAATTTCAATTCTTCCACTTTGGTTATTATCACCTCTTCACCCGGTGCTACTCTGCCGCCTTCCGATGCCGCCGTCCATAATTCTCCCTGGGTTAAAACCGTGCCCGTAGGGTCGAGGGGTGTTTTGGCTATGGCTATTTTTCCAATCATTCCCTCAGCCCCGGTAGCCTTGCGTCGCCTTTGCCCACGGATAATGGCGCCGACGACAAAGATAGCGAAAGCGGTGGCGCCTGCCGTAACTCCGGCAATTAGCCCCCTATTTACCTCTATCCCCGGGCTGTGGCTGAACAATATCAGCGAGCCAATAACCATCGAGACTATACCTCCGGCTGTCAATAACCCAAAACTGGTGGTGAAGTACTCGGCGATAAAAAGTCCCACGGCAAGTAAAATGAGTGCCAGGCCTCCCCAGTAAGCATCAAGCACGCCCAGGGAGTAAAACGCCAGGAATAAGCTGATGCCACCAGCGACCCCGGGAAAAACCAGCCCCGGGTTGGAAATCTCAGTAATTAATCCTATGGTAGCCAGGGTAAACAAGATATAGGCAATATTGGGGTCGCTGAGGGTTTGCAAGAATTTTTCAATGGCATTCATTTCGTTTCTAGTCGGAACATAGTCCGTAGTATCAATGATAACTTCCTCGCCACTGGCTAAAGTGACTTCCCAGCCATTGATCTGGGAAATAAGGCTTTCTAAATTGTCAGCTCGCAGGTCGATAAGGTTATATTCCAAGGCATCAACATCGGTGAATGATTTGCTTTCCGTAACTGCTAGCTCGGCTTCTTCCATATTGCGGCCGCGCTCCTCAGCTATAGTCCTCATCCACTTAGCCGAGAACTCGACTATTTTTTTCATTTGGTCTTCTGGTATTTCCTCTCCCCCGGCAGATACAGGATGGGCAGCGCCGATAGTCGTGCCCGGCGTCATCGCCGCTATATGAGCAGATAGAGTGATGAAGGTTCCCGCTGAGGCAGCCCAGGCAGCTTTGGGGGAGACGTAAACCACGATAGGCACGTCGGCATTCATAATCCTTTTGACTATCTTATCGGTTGAGTCAAGAAGCCCACCGGGGGTATCTAACTCAATTATGCAGACAGTAGCGCCATCCTTCTCCGCCTGGCTGATACCCCGATCGATATAGTCAGCTATCACGGGCACAATGGTGCCATCCACGGTAAGAACTTCCACAGTAGTAGGGCTGGCGGCAGCGATCAGGCTGCCTCCTAAACCCGCAGCTATGGGAATCACGAGCCAGGCAACGAAGAAAATCCTGAGCCCGGTTCTAAGCATCTCGCATTATCCTCAAGTTAATGGGAATTTAGATTCCTCTGCCTCCCCTTCAGACATTATAGCCTATTCTGCTGAAACCAAACAAATGTTCCTCATCTTAAACCGCAAACTTGATTACATTATTCACCTGCTTACCGGAAACGGGCACAAGTCAGTTAGTGAGCTAACAAGCACCGAGGAACTGGGCAAATACGAATTGCTAACAACATTGAGAACGGGATGTGAGCCATGGAGAGGATAACACCAAATTTGCCCCAAACTTCTCCTTACTTTCGTCCGAGCGGAAAAAAGAATTGTTATTAGGTATTAGGAAGTAGGGAAAACTTTGGGTACTTGGGGTAATTCAGACTAAGCTCTTTCCGGCGTATGCCTAATTACTATGGTGTCTTTGAAATTCTTCCCTAAGAAAGTTTTGGGGACTACTATTGCAATATACGACAACTGATATTGTTCGCTTAGGGGGTGGGGTCTCCAATGCCAGCCACCGTTCTTCTGGCAGTTAGCTCGGAGACCCCAAGAGGTACCTTCTCCATGAGCTGCCTCTGCATAAGAATTAGATCTTCCATTCCCATCACAATTTCCCAGAGCCCCTAAGGTGTGGATATCGCATATGTGATAAATGCGCCAAAAAATATAGCCCCCATAACTATCTTTATAGCGGTGATGTGCTGTTTAGCAACACCGAGCCTGCTGTAGGGAATCAGAAGTGCAATTATCCATAGGATTGTTGCTATAAGGAAAAAAAGCTTGGCAGTGCTAAAAGACATCTCAACCTCAAGTTAATTATAAACTAAGCAATTAAAAGCGACAAAATTTTCAATTGCATCATTGAAGCTGGACACAGCTTAGTGTAGAATAAGCTAAGGATGAAGAACCAAAAATGTAAGGGGATGCAGGACCTGCTCCCCGAGGACATGTTACGCTTTCGCCGCATTGAAGATACCTTCCGGACTTGTTGTCTTAGCTGGGGCTACCAGGAGGTGAGGACGCCAACCTTAGAATACCTCCACTTGTTTACCGCTACGGGAACACTTACTCCGAGCATGTTGAGCAAGGTGTATTCCTTTCTCGATTGGGATGGCTGGAGTGGTGAGAGGGTCGTCTTGAGGCCAGATGGCACTATTCCTGTAGCCAGGCTCTATACCGACAATCTAAGTGGACAGGAATTAGCCAGGCTTTTCTATGTGACTAATATCTTCGCTTTCGAGGGAACCGGGAAAGAGAACAGGGAGCGATGGCAATGTGGTGCTGAGTTTTTCGGTGGTGCCAAATTGGCCCCGGATGTGGAGATAATTCTGCTGGCTGAGGAGGTTATCCGCAGACTTGGCATCAGCAACATTGCACTGCAATTGTCCCATGCGGGCTTGGTGAAGGCGTTGCTCAAAGAGCTTAAGCTCAGCCCAGGTGAGGAAGCTAAGATGACAAACCGCATTTTGGAAGGAAATTGGCAAGCATTGACCAAGGCGAAATCCACTAACCCCGAGATCGACAGGCTTGTAGCTGCGCTATTGGGCCTCAAGGGAAAATCGAGCAGCTTTCTACACAATATAAAAGCTTCATTCCCCAAAGCTTCGCAGGACTTCAAGTCCAGCCTGGAGGACCTCATAAACGTTACCACATTACTGGATAAGCTGGGTTGCAGCTATAAAATTGATATCGCAGAGATACATGGTTTTGAGTACTATACTGGAGTCTGTTTTCAGTTCCTGGCTGCTGGGGAAAAGACAGGTGGCGGAGGAAGATATGATAGCCTTGTGCCCCTTATGAATGGAGAGGACATCCCCGCCTGTGGATTTGCCTTATATGTGGACCCTATAATGAAATTACTTCCGCTGGAGAAAGAGAAAAAAGGCGAATCTGAAATCCTGGTTAAAGGTGAGGAATTGACTCCAGAAATAGCAAAGACGTGCTTTGCTGTGGCGGAATCGCTTCGTGACGCCGGACACCCAGCAGAGCTTGACTTCATGGGTCGAGAAGAATCTAATTACAGGTGGGTCGTCCTGGTTTCTGGAAAGGAGCCCTCTCCGTTTATGCTCACTGATCGGGTACAAAAGCGACGGCGAGATGCCGCTTCTATGGCAGAGATTATTAAAGTGATAAGTGAAGGATGAAGGACTACCAAGACGGCTACATCAAACTCGCTCTTCCTAAAGGCAGGTTTCTATCGCCTACAGCTAGCTTGCTTGCCGAGATAGACCTGGGATTCCAGGATTATAGCGATAAAACAAAGCAATATCGCCTTCGCTCGGCAAGGTTTCCCGGTCTTTCCGCTAAAATGCTTCAGGAAAAAGATATTTCCATACAGGTGGCTGTCGGGAATTACGACCTGGGTATTTGTGGTTCGGATTGGATTGAAGAATTCCTGGTGAAATATCCAGCAGGAGCTCTGGTAAAAATATCGAGTCTAAATTATGGTGAAGGCAGTATACACGTGGTTGCCAGTGCTGAAGCGGGGATAGCTAATCTCAGTGAGTTATCAGCCCGGAGAAATGATTATCGTATAGTAAGTGAGTATCCTAATCTGGCTGAGGCTTTTGCCTTAAATCTCAGAATGAGAAGGTTCAGGATTTTCCCGGTGTGGGGAGCTGCTGAAGCTTACCCCCCGGAAAATGCCGACCTGGCGGTGCTCTGGGGAAGGAGTGGAGCAGATATAGCAACTCAGGGCTTAATTCCCCTCAAAAGATTACTCCCCGTTACTGCCTTTCTAATAGCCAATCGAGAAAGCCTGGAGAACAAGGATTTGAGCCAGATATTAGCGTGCTTTAGCTCCAAGATTACCGCTGACCTGCCCGCCGAGGCTTGGCAGGCGGGGCCACAGATATCAATAGAAAATGGGCTTAACATCTCTGAGGAACTAAAGATTTCTCGTCCCTTGTGGCAGGCAAAGGAAATCAACCTGGCTTTGCCTGATGGACACCAGCAAGCATCTACTTCGCAGTTTTTGAAGCGAGCCGGGCTGGTACTTCAGGGGTATTCTGAAGAGGTGGTGAACCGCCGACTCTCCGCTGATTTAGACTGGCTTGGCATTAAAGTAATCAGGCCCCAGGATATGCCTCTGCAAGTGGCTAATGGCAATTTCGACTTAGCCATAACCGGTGAGGATTGGCTGCTGGAACACCTCTACCGCTTCCCCTCAAGCCCGGTAAAGAAATTATTTTCTCTCGGCTTTGGCACCGTCAAAATTGTCGCTGCCGTGAGCCAGGAAATGCCTGTGGCCGAAATTGATGAATTGAGGTCACTTGTTCAGAGCAGCAAGTTCGCTCCTCTAAAAGTAGCCTCGGAGTATATAAATATTGCCGACAGGTATCTTCGGGACAATCACATTAACCCATACAAGTTAATTCCAACCTGGGGGGCGAGCGAGGCTTTTTTGCCCGAGGACGCCGATATGCTTATTGATAATGTCCAGACAGGCAAGACCCTCAAGCAGCACAAATTAAAGATTATTGATGTGCTCCTCCGGTCTTCGGCTTGTCTAATTGCGAACAAAGATAGTCTTGCATCTTCCGATAAAAAAGAGAAAATGGATTTCCTTACACAGAAATTGCGAGCGGGGCTAAAGTGACGAGTCTTCTTTTTTGTCATTGCGAGCCCCGACTTGTCGGGGCGAAGCAATCCCCGCCACGGGTAGGATTATCGTGAAAAGAGTCAAAGGATTTAATAAAGCAAGCCAATTACTGACCAGAAAAAACTTCTGGGAATCTTTCACCACGCCACCGGGACTAGCAGCTCAAATAAAGCAAGTCTTTGGCGAAGAGCTTTCAGTTCAGGAAGTGGTCGACCGTATCATCGGCGAAGTTCAGAATAAAGGAGATAAGGCCCTCTTTGATTACACCGAAAAATTGGATGGAGTCCGACTGGATTCCCTGGAAGTAGACAGACAGGAAATTGTTGCCGCTTATGATACGATAGACAAGAAACTTGTCTCGGCACTTGAGTTCGCAGCCAGAAGAATACGGGACTTCCATCTTGCCTGTGGACACAAAGTCGGCCTAATCCCCGTCGCCAAGCACTTAAGGCAACAGGTTCTGCCCTTACAAAGGGTTGGCCTGTATGTGCCTGGTGGCACCGCTGCCTATCCATCCACAGTGCTGATGATGGCCATACCAGCCAAAGTGGCCGGTGTCGGGGAAATCATTATGGTTTCCCCGCCTGCTGAGGATGGCAGGATTCCTGTACCCACGTTGGTAGCCGCCGACATTGCTAAGGTCGACCGTATTTTTAAGCTTGGCGGCGCTCAGGCTATTGCGGCATTGGCTTTTGGTACCCAGTCGATACCCAGAGTGGATAAGATTTGCGGGCCGGGGAACATCTTTGTGACCCTGGCTAAGAAAATGGTTTATGGCACAGTGGACCTCGATGGACTCGAAGGTCCCAGCGAGGTGGTAATTGTAGCCGATGAGAGAGCCGACCCCGCCCTTTGTGCCGCCGACCTCCTGGCCCAGGCTGAACATGACCCCCTGGCTTCAGTAATTTTAATCACCACTTCGGCTGACCTGGCTGACCAGGTAGACAAGGAAATTGAGATACAACTGGGGAAATTAAAGCGGCGCTCCACTGCTGGAACGGCTGTTGATTCGGGAATGCTTGTGCTTGTCGACGACATGGCCCAGGCAGTGGAGTTGGTCAATCTCTTCGCTCCGGAGCACCTCTCCATTATGGCATCCGACGCTTCAACTTTAATCCCCAAAATTCACAATGCCGGCTGTATTTTCATTGGCGGGAATTCGCCTGTCGTTCTAGGCGATTATGTTGCCGGTCCCAGTCATGTATTGCCTACTGGGGGCAGCGCTCGTTTTGGTTCTCCTCTGGGTGTTGCGGACTTCCTTAAGGTTACCAATATCATCGCCTTGGATGAGCCTGCCATGCGAGAGCTGGGCCAGGCTGCTGTAGTAATAGCTGAAGCTGAAGGGCTCGATGCCCACGCCCAGGCTGTAGAAAGAAGGCTGAAATGAACATCGAAAAACTTATAAGGCCTGAACTCGTGACCATGAAGGGTTACATCCCTATCGAACCTACGGAAATTCTGAGCCAACGAGCTGAAGTGCCTTCGAGTAAAGTAATAAAGCTTGATGGTAACGAGAATCCTTATGGATGTTCCCCAAAGGTCTATCAAGCTCTAGCCACTTACCCCTATTATCATAATTACCCCGACCCGGAGCAAAGAGAGCTACGGAAGGCTTTAGAGAAATATACCGGCCTGGGACGCCAGCACATTGTTTGCGGTATGGGCAGCGATGAACTTATTGACCTTATCCTCAGGCTTTTCCTCGAGCCCGGAGACGAAGTTATCAATTGTCCACCGACATTCGGTATGTACCCCTTTAGCACCGATGTTTGTGGGGGCAGGGTGGTTGATGTGCCCCGAACAAAAGATTTTACCCTTGATATGGTTGGTATGAAGAAGGCATTGGCCAAAAGAGCAAAAGCCATCTTTGTTGCCTCGCCCAATAATCCCACCGGCGACACCGCCACCGAGAAGGAAATTATGGAGCTTGTTGGGACTGGAAAAATTGTTGTTGTGGATGAAGCTTATTTTGAATTCAGTAATATAACTATGGCTGACCTGGTGCCTGGTTACCCTAACTTGATAGTTTTGCGCACCTTCAGCAAATGGGCCGGGCTAGCCGGCTTAAGGATAGGCTACGGCTTTTTCCCCGCAGAAATTGCTGGTTATCTGATGAAGATTAAGCAGCCCTATAACGCCAATGCCGCAGCCCAGGCTGCAGTGCTAGCTTCCCTGGCAGATATAGAGTATCTTCGTGCTAATGTTACCAAAATAGTTAGGGAACGGGAGCGGTTATTCGGCAAACTAAAGGAACTGGATTGGCTAAGGCCCTACCCTTCCCGAGGAAACTTTATCCTCTGTTCTCTGCCCGGAGGAGAGGCCAAAGAAATCTGGCAACAACTGCGGAAGAAGGGCATCTTTGTTCGCTATTTCGATACTTCTAGATTGAAAGACTGCCTGCGAATTAGCGTGGGCAGACCTGAGGATACCGATGCTCTGGTTAAGGCATTAAAGGAGGTTAAATATGACTGAAAGAAAAGCGAAAGTAATTCGTGAGACTGCCGAGACAAATGTTAAGGTAGAGCTCAACATTGACGGCAGCGGACAATTTCAAATCACCACTGGCATAAGGATGTTCGACCACCTCCTTAGCCAGCTAGCTCAACATGGAGTATTTGACATAAAAATCTCAGCCTCGGGTCCCGACCAGCACCATGTAGTGGAGGATGTGGCTATCTCCTTAGGCAAAGCTCTTAACCAGGCACTGGGGAAAAAGCAGGGCATCGTTCGTATGGCCCATGCTATCGTGCCTATGGATGAAGCTCTGGCAGAGGTAGCTGTTGATATAGGAGGCAGGGTCTACAGTGTAATCGAGGCAGACTTCAACGAAGCCAACATAGGCGACCTGGACGCTGATTTAGTCCGCCATTTTCTGGTCTCCCTTGCCTCCGAAGCCAAAATTAACCTCCACGCCAAAGTTCTCAGCGGCATCAACGACCACCACAAAGCCGAAGCCCTATTCAAAGCCCTGGCCCGAGCTCTGGATACAGCTACTCAGATTGACGGACGAATCATAGGCAGGATACCCAGCACTAAAGAGGTTATTGAGGGGTAGGAAGACATCTGATTCAGTCTCAAGGCTCTCAAGGAGTGCGGCTATACAGCGGGCTCCATTATGTTTAAAATAATATAGAGTTAGTCTATGCATGAAGTGTGAGCAACGGAGGTAAGAGATGCCGGAATTGAGTTGGGCCACCGTAGTCACCTGGTTGATAGACCATGGCATCCGCATCCTTATCATAGTGGTGGTGGGAGCTGTGCTGTGGTTCGCCTTAAATAAGTTTCTCCCGACTATTGTGGGCCGTCTCATGGCGACGACCAAGGGTGAAAGCAAGGAAGGCATTAAGAAAAGGAGAGACACGCTTGTAGGTGTCCTGACTGGGGTGGGGCGGGTATTCATTGTCGTAGTTGCTATAATGATGGTCCTAGACGAGGCGGGCGTACCTATTGCATCAGTCCTGGTTGGCCTCGGCATCGCCGGCCTAGCCATTGGCTTCGGCGCCCAGTACTTGATAAGAGACCTCATTGCCGGCATGTTCATTATCATGGAAAACCAGTACAGAGTGGGTGATGTAGCCAGGGTAGCCGATATTGCTGGGCTGGTGGAGGAAGTAACTTTGAGAAAGACTGTGCTCCGTGACCTGGATGGCATAGTCCACCATGTACCCAATGGTGAGATCAGGGTAGCCAGTAACTTCACCAGACACTTTGCCAGGGTAAATCTCGATGTCTCGGTAGCATATGGCACTGATCTCGACCACGCCATAAGCGTGATAAACCGAGTGGGCAAAGCACTAGCTGAGGATGCAAAATGGCGTAAAGTAATCAAAAGTCCTCCCCAGGTGCTGAGGGTTGATAAGCTGGGCGACTCCGGAATAGATATCAAGATTTTGGGCGATGTTAAGCCTATGGAGCAGTGGGCGGTAATGGGGGAGTTGAGGCTTCGCATCAAGAAAGCTTTTGATGCTGAGGGTATAGAAATACCCTGGCCCCATACCAAAGTGTATTTTGGCAGTCCTTTACCAGATTTTCCTAAGAAGGAGGATTAGTCTCAGGAAATATTCCTAGCCTGCTGCTTTTGGCAAATCTCCCTTCGTCCTCAAAGTCTCCTTATCTGGAATGCTTTTGCTATCCACCCGGGCTAAAGAGAAGGCTTTTTCCATTTCCCAGACTGCTCCTCCGATAGTCCCTTATCCTGGTAATAGTGTTTCTCAATGCAAAAATTCCCGACGCACTTGACAGCAATTATTGACCAGTTTATAATGCAAAATACCTAGTATAACGATATAGTTTTTAAAAACCGAGAATTACCCGGAGCCGATGAATGCTCGGGAGACAGTGTAGGTGACATGAGCTCTTGAAGGTAATTCGAGGATAACGCTGAATGAGGGAGCCGCATAGGCTGCGCCGCTTAGGAGACCTGGCTCGAGCCATCGCTTATCGCCAGGCGTTAATCAGACATGAATGCTGGCCCCGCGCCAGGCTTGAAGAGTTACAGCAGCGCCGGCTAGCCAGGCTTCTTGATTGGGTAACTCAACGTTCTCCCTTCTACCGCGAGTTATGCAGCACACACCGGATGAGTCAGCCCTATAGTCTCCAAGACTTCCCTATCATGGACAAAAAAACCTACATGAAACACTTCGACGAAATTGTCACTGACCCTCGGTTGCGCCTCTCCCAACTACAGGAACATATAGCCCATGTTTCCGGGGATGAGTATTATCTGAACGAGTATCGTGTGCTTACTACGGCGGGTAGCTCCGGGCATAAAACGGTGGTAGTATTCAATCGAAAAGAGTGGAGTATCTAGGAGGCGGCAAGTATGCGGATTGCAGCCATGATGGGAGTGGTTCCCTTCTCAAGGAGACGCCCCACGATTGTTACCATCGGCTCTCCCAGTCCTATGCACGATAGTTATCGCCTCCCCCTGAGCATGGATATCGGCCTTTACCGTTATTACGTGCTACCGGCTACTGCTCCTATCGAAGAGCTGGTTCAGCGGTTAAATTCCCTTCAACCGCACATGCTTCGAGGTTTTCCATCCATGCTCGGGCTGCTTGTGACAGAACAACTTCAAGGGCGCTTGAATATCAATCCCTCTATTATCGCCGGCGGTGGCGAACCACTGCCCAGCGAATTGAGGAGGCAACTCCAGACTGCATGGCAAAGTTCTGTCTTTGACATCTATGGCACTCAGGAGGGACTCCGCGCTATGGAATGCAACCCTGGCCAGGGGATGCACATCTTCGAAGATTTGGGCGTTGTTGAGGTGGTGGATGAGGACAACCGCCTTGTGCCAGACGGGACTCTGGGACACAAGATTCTTTTCACCAGTCTCTTCGGCTTCACTCAGCCCATTATCCGCTACGAAATATCTGACATGATGGTACTGGCTCCAGAGCCGTGCCCGTGTGGCCAGCCATTCCGACGTATTCTTGCCATCAACGGTAGGAATGACGATGTTCTCTACCTTCAGGGTCAAGCGGGGAGACAGGTTGCAGTTCATCCTGTCCATTTTTGGAACGTTCTGGAAAGCTTCGCTGATATACGGCAGTACCAGGTGGTCCATGAACCGGACGGCGTCTGCTTGCGGCTGATGTTCGAGGAAGGGAATGAAAACACAGCTCGTACCGTCAAGGAACAACTGGCACGGAAGTTACATACCCTGGGCGTTGATTGCCCGTCTATTCGTGTTGAACTGGTGACCACGCTGGAAGACCGCTCCCGTCATATGGGGAAGTGGAAGAACATTATCTCCAACGTAAACCAGTCAATGCAATAGCCGCGGATTATTAGGCGGCCAGATTGCCGGGCGTTCCAGCGAGTTATGCCTGCAGATGCTGCGTGATTAGGTGGTGAAAATGAGTTCCCAAGGTGATACATGGCATCTTCTTTATTAAGAACTATTATACGGGCCATATTGCCCGTCATAAACAAAGTTCATGCAATAGCTCTCGGTATCAAGCCTCTGGAAAGAAACAGCGTCATCTGCATTGAGGTAAGACGTCACAGGGGCTGTCCTATTAAGCTGGAGGACGGTTGTGAGGTCGGGCCTGGCGACCCTGTCATCAAACTGCACTTCAATAATGCGTGGATTACCGAGAGACGGCGGTCAAGCTCAGGGTCAGATAGGAAAGGCTTTCCCCGGGGTCTCTTCTACTACTTCAAGGAAAGCCTGCAAATCCTTGCCCAAAAAGTAGCTGAGGGGGAATATGGTGACATCGTTGCAGTGTATGGCTGGACTGTTTTTCATTTGCACGCTGGCCGGTTGGGATTCCAGGTCATCGATTTGCCGAATACCTTGAGGATAAAGCTGGCGCGACTCCATATCACTGCACTAAGGCAGGCTCGACGTATCCCATGGCTTAAGAGGCATACCACCTCTCGCAAGACCTTGCAAGTTAAAGCGGTTTGGCTCTCCCGAGCCGAACTCTTGAGAATACACGGCTCAGTCTCGTGATGTGTTTTCATCCTTAATGACGCGAAGGCTAGGGGCGGACCTGACCGGTGCCCTGAATAATCCACTTGTAGCTGGTTAGCTCTTTCAAAGCCATAGGACCACGGGCGTGAAATTTTTGGGTGCTTATGCCTATCTCGGCACCTAACCCAAACTGGCTCCCATCGGTGAAGCGAGTGCTGGCATTGGCATAAACACAGGCGGCATCCACTTCGTTAAGAAAGCGCGTTGCTGCCGAATGGTCTTCGGTAACGATAGCTTCGGAGTGCCCCGAGCCATATTTCTCAATGTGCTCCAAGGCTTCGTCCAGCGAGTTAACCACCTTGATAGCTGCTTTCAGCGACAAGTATTCCTTCCCCCAGTCTTCATCGACAGCCGGGACTAGCTTCAGGGACGGAATGGTCTTAAGTATGGCCATAGCTCGCTTGTCGCAGTGCATTTCCACCCCGGCTTTGGCCCACTCTTGGGCAATAGCAGGCAGGTAAGCTTGAGCAATCTGATTATGAACCAAGATGCAATCGAGAGCATTGCACACGGTAGGACGCTGGACTTTGGCATTGGAGGCGATGTCGACCGCCTTATTCAGGTCAGCACTCTTATCCACGTAAGTATGGCAAACACCTATGCCACCGGTAACTACCGCCATAGCGGCATTTTCTGAGACAAGCTTTATCAAGCCAGCGCCGCCACGAGGAATCATCAGGTCAATGATTCCCTTCATCTGAAGCATATGGTTCACTAAAGTCCGTTCTGTGGACTCAATAAGTTGGATGGCTCCCTGGGGCACTCCGGCCTGGTGGCAGGCATCCTGGGCTACCCTGGCTAAGGCAGCGTTGGAATTTATGGCTTCCTTGCCACCCCGAAGGATGACGGCATTGCCTGATTTAAGGCACAGGCTTGATATGTCTATGGTAACATTGGGGCGGCTCTCGTATATCGCACCGATAACTCCCAAGGGGACTCGCTTCTTGCTTATCTGCAAACCATTGGGTAGAGTTCGCATCTCAAGCACCTCGCCTACGGGGTCGGGCAGCGCCGCCACGGTTTTAGTGTCCTGGGCTATACCTTCAAGGCGAGATGGCGAAAGCATAAGCCTGTCAAGCATGGCTTCGCTCATCCCTGAAGCCTTAGCCTCCGCGTAATCGATCTTGTTAGCAGCCAGGATTTCGTCCCTTTTGTCAATAAGAGCTTCAGCGATATTGAGCAACGCCTTATTCTTAACCGCGGTGGAAAGAAAAGGCAGCTTCCTCGATGCTGCCTTAGCTGCTCTCCCTTTTTCTTCTAGCTCTTTTACGGCTGATTCCATAATTTCGCTCCTCTATTTATGGTTTTAGTTATCGCCGATGTCTAACCCCACCTCCTTGCAAATGCCAATTAGACATTGACAAAACTATAACATTTTACTATAAATTTGGTGGTAGTAAGAAAAGCTCCTGGAAAACGGTTGGTCATCTGATAAAGATGGCAGCGTCTGTAGAGGCGTGGGATCCTACTGCCGAGAGCCAATTTTTTATATGCTATTTACCCATTGTTAGTTTCCTTATAGCATCACCATATTATTCCTGTGAACCGCTTCGTCGCCATAATCGTAGCCGAGGAGGCTGAAGATTCTATCGGAATGTTTCCCTCCGATGATGCTTGCCTTGAGTGGCTCAAGAGTAATCGCTGGCCTGATGGAATTTATTGCAAGAAGTGTCAACGAATAACCAAACACCACAAGGTAAGTAACCGCTCAGCCTATGCTTGCGACTTTTGTGGCAAGCATATTTATCCAATGGCAGGCACTATCCTTGAGCACTCTGCAACACCCCTTCGTCTGTGGTTTCACGCTATGTTCCTTATGGCTTCTACTCGATGTGGTATATCTGCCAAGCAACTTCAACGAGAATTAGGAGTTACCTACAAAACTGCTTGGCGTATGTTTACACAAATTCGCTCCACGCTGAATGAGGAGGTTATGAGCCTCTTAAATGAGGTGGAAATAAACGAAAGTTACTTTGGTGGTAAACGAAGAGGTAAACGTGGTAGAGGCGCTGAAGGCAAAACCCCTGTGTTTGGCATGACAGAGCGCAATGGTAAGGTAATTGCTACTGTAGTCCCCAACGTACAAGCTAGCACTGTGCTTCCAAGAGTCAAAGAGAAGGTTCTAGCTGGTAGTGTTATCTATACTGATGAGTTTCCTATCTATGACTCGATTCCTAAAATGGGCTATCAGCATAGGCGAGTCCATCATGCAGCCAAAGTATATGTTCAAGGCAATGCTCATACAAATACCATTGATGGATTTTGGAGTCTAGTAAAAAGGGGGCTTGATGGAGTTCACCGCGCGGTTGGTGCTAAATATCTACAAGATTACATCAATTCCTATAGCTTTAGGTGGAATCATCGGGATGATGAGACTCCGATATTTCTTCAGATCCTTTCTCGCCTTGTTCCTGCTTCAAGGGCTTAGTAGCAGCTTTGAGAACAACTTCTAAATCACTTTTTGCAAATGGTCTTTTTGGCACTAGCAGTTTTATTTTCTCGACTTTCATGCTAAGTTCACATATTAGCTTGATGATAAGAAAACAGGAACACCAGAGTAACCTAACTCAGCTTGGTTTATCGATGCATGTACCCTTGAGTTGATGCCTAACAATGCAGTTGTCTCTTTGAAACCATACATTACATTCATATTTTGAATAGCTTGTCCCGCTGCCCCTTTGACCAGATTATCTGTAGCAGACATAACTACAATGCGTCTTAACTTCTCGCTGAAAAACAATCCGATATCACAAAAATTAGCGCCCACAACATTTTGAAGTGCTGGGGGTTCTCCTTCCTTCATGACACGGATAAAATGCTCTCCCGTATAGGCACTATGATAAATATCATATAGATGTGACAAGGTAATTTTTACTCTCTCTTTAGGCTTTAGGTATATGGTGCTCATAATCCCCCGTTTCAGAGGAGCTAAGTGAGGAACAAAGGTAATAGTAACATCTGTCCCTGCTAAGATTCCCAATTCTTGCTCCATCTCAGGAACATCTTGATGCCCTAAGACCCTATACGCAACAATGTTCTCATCACGCTCACAATAAAGATAGGTTTCCTCTTTATTATGGGCGCCAGCACCTGATATCCCTGAATATGAATCTACAATAATGTCACTAGGATCAACTAGACCACTTCTTAGAAGAGGGGCACAGGCTAAAATAACATTAGTGGGATAACATCCAGGATTAGCAACAAGTTTAGCACCTTTTATATCTTCTCGGTAAAGCTCTGTTAAGCCATAAACAGCCTTATCTTTGGAGTGGCGATAAGCTGCACTAAGGTCAATAACCCGCATACCATAACCAAGTAAATCTGGGATCCATTTCTCAGATTGGAAATCGGGCTTTGAAACGAATGCAATATCACAAGATTTGAGATTATTATCGGGCTTATTGCTAACGGGCATACTTAACTGCTTCCTGAACTCCGGGAATATATCGCTTATGTCTTTAGCTTCCTTTTCCGATTCTGAGAAAAGACTGTGAATCTCTGCCTCAGAATGTCCTAGAAGTAATCGAATAAGTTCCTCGGCGACATATCCCTTTGCTCCTAAAATAGCTACTCTAATCATAGATAGTATCCCTCCTTACAATAATTAAAAAGGGGTTAAATACGCTAGAACAATCCATTATAGTTCAGTCTGCACTACGGATGAATAGCTCACAAAAGTATAACATTCCTTTTAATTTTTCTTTTCAGCAATATGAACATTAAAAATGCAAAATAACTATACTATAGAGTATAACCAATGTCAGTAAATGTCAATATAGTGTAAAAATATAAAACACAAAGTATTCGCTTGTCAAGTTCTCTTAATTTTTTAGACATTTTAATTTCACCCTTTACTTGTTTCAAGGGGATAATTGCCTTTTTATATATTATTTAGCCATTGTTAGTTTCTTCACACCAACACCATATTATTCCTGTGAACCACTTCGTCGCCATAATCGTAGCCGAGGAGGCTGAAGATTTCATCGGAATGTTTCCCTCCGATGATAGCTAAATCAGAAGAGCTATAGTTGGAAATACCACAGCCAATGCGTTTGCCCCTCTCGTCCAGGATATCCACAATATCGCCGCGATGAAACTCCCCCTCGGCTTTCATAATCCCCGCAGGGAGCAGGCTCTTATTTTGCTCCTTGAGGGCTAAGACAGCACCTTTGTCCACCGTGACCTTGCCTTTGGAAGCCAGCCCGCTGAGCATCCACCTTTTTTTGCTCTCCATCTTATTCACCTGCGCAGGAAAGAAAGTGCCTGTGTCTTCTCCCTGGCTAATCCTCACCAGTATGTCAGTTTCTCGTCCATCGGCGATGATTACGTTGACTCCTGAACAGGTAGCTAGCCTGGCTGCTTCAATCTTGGTCGTCATGCCGCCAATCCCCTGGCGACTGGCAGTATTACTAGCTATACGTTCAACCTCGGCGTCAATCTTGTCCACCCGGCGAATAAGTTTAGCTTGGGGATTGTAACGTGGGTCGGCAATGTATAAGCCTCCGATGTCGGTGAGCAGTGCTAGAAGGTCAGCATCAACCAGGTTAGCCACCATGGCGGAAAGATTATCGTTATCCCCGAATTTGAGCCCTTCAATCTCGTCAATGGCGACAATGTCATTCTCATTGACAATACAGATTATGCCAAGCTCGATAAGAGCCAGTAAGGTATTACGGGCATTAAGATAGCCACTGCGGTCACAGAGGTCTTCCTTCGTGAGCAATGCCTGGGCTACGGTTATATCATACTGGCTGAAAAGTTGTTCATAGGTATACATGAGGTGGCTTTGGCCCACCGAAGCCAGGACTTGTCTAAAAGGGGTGTTCTTGCGTTCTGGAACTTTTTTAAGCCTCTGTCTTCCCGAGGCAATAGCTCCGGAAGAGATTATTACTATCTCCTTCCCCTGGACATGGAGTCGGGCTATCTGCTCCACCAAACTTGACATAACTTGCAAGTCGAGGTGGTCAGCGCCCGAGGTAAGGAGGCTTGTGCCGAATTTAGCCACTATTCGATGGTAAGACATTGGCATAAATCTAGCAGTTTTCACTCATACTGACAACTCAGGCAAGGAAAAAGAAAGACATTCAGGCAATCGAAAAGGGAGAATTAATAGTCCGTCAGAATGTGCAATCAGATTGTTGCCGCATCACCTTTGCCTATTAAGTTTATGACAATGAAAATCTGATCCTCTAATTTTGCTTACTCACCCAATATCTGCATAGCGAGCTTTCGGGATCTTGGGCGGTTGTCAAAATCAACGAAAACTATCTGCTGCCAGGTGCCCAGAGTTAACCTTTTGTTCACAAAAGGTATTATTAGTGAAGCTCCAAGCGTGGAAGCACGCACGTGGGAATGGCCATTCCCGTCCCCCCAAGTTTTGTTATGCTCATAAGAAATATTCTGGGGTATCACTCTGTCCCACATATTCTTAAAGTCGGAAACTAGATTTGACTCGTATTCTATGGTGGTTATTCCGGCCGTTGAACCGACTATAAACAAAGTGACTATTCCACTATTAATCCCAGATTCCTCTACCTTCTTTGCCACCTGAGAGGTTATATCGATAATGTCGCAATTACCTTTTGATTGAAGGGCTATATCCTTGGTTACTACGGTCATATTCTCACCTCCTTCCAGAGAGATTGCTTCGCTTCGCTCGCAATGACGGAGCGGGGGTCATATTCTTACCTCCTGCCATATGATATCTTCTAATTCAAATACAGGTCCATCACTGCATACCTGTTTTAAGCCTTTCTTGGTATTTATAGTGCAGCTATAGCAAGCTCCAAAACCACACCCCATCCTCACCTCAAGGGAAACCTGACATTTTCTTAGTTTGAGATTACTTTGCTTCGCTCGCCATGACATCTCTGCCATCGCCTTATACATATCCGCTGGACCACAGGCATACACCTGGTCAGCCCAGTCTAAGAAATCAGGCAGAATATCCGTGGCCACGCCTTTCTTGCCCATGCTGCCATCCTCGGTGACGGGAACAAATTGGACTCCTTTTGGTATAGGCGAGAGTTTGCTTCGCTTCTCGCCCGCAGAAGAAGGGCCTAGCTTGGGCATGGCCGAGGGATAGAGCTGAGCGGCAGTGCTCGCCCCATGAATTAGAGTTATCTGGTGCTGTGGCGAAGCATGCCGCATCAGGAAAACGAGCGGAGCAATGCCAATTCCCCCAGCCACCAGCAGCAAGTTCCTTGCTCCTGGCTCAATACTAAACCCCTTCCCTAGAGGGCCAAGAATGTCTATTTTGTCACTTGTTTGTCGCCGTGACAGCCAGAGGGTGCCTTTGCCCGCTACCTTGAACAGGAGGGCAAGCTCTCGGGATGAAACTTGATGGACGCTGAGAGGGCGACGTAATGTAAAATCTCCACACCGCACTGTAATGAATTGCCCCGGCTGAGCCGCCACTGCTATATCTGGCGCCTCAATCCACATGCGGTGTATGCCGGGCATGACCTCTACATTAGAAGCTACGGAGCACAAGATTTGTTTCTTTGCTTTTTCCATGTTGCTCTTTGCTCTAATTTTGCCCTGTCATTTTGCGTTATTTTTCCTCTTTAGATACTCCCTGAGTGGTTGAACGTTAAAGATTTGGCTACTATCTGCCAGCGCTCCTATAGCTACCCGGGCAGTATCTAATGAGGTGAAGCATGGTATCCTTTTTTCTGCCGCGGCACGCCTGATATCGAACCCGTCTTTTAGCGGGATGCGCCCTCCAGTGATAGTATTAATCACTCCGCTCACAGAATTATCTTGAATAACATCAATAACGTTAGGATGCCCCTCGCTTAGCTTCTTGGTCACCAGTTTTACCGGGAGCCCCATAGATTCAATCATCTCTGCGGTCCCCTCCGTGGCGTAGAGCTCATGGTGAAGGGAATGCAATTGTTTGATCAGAGGCAAGGATTCATCTTTATCCTTGTCTGCAATGCTAAGTAGCAGACTACCTCCTTGAGGCAGCATCAAGCCAGCAGCTAAAAGTGCCTTAACCAAGGCTGCCTCAAAGCTGTAATCAATCCCCATGACCTCGCCTGTGGATTTCATCTCAGGACCAAGGTAGCTATCTACTCCAATCAATTTGGACATGGAGAAAACGGGAGCCTTTATACCTACCAAGTTTTGTCTCCTCCATAGACCACCTTCATAGCCTTGCTCGCTGAGGCTAATCCCGGCCATGACCTTCGTGGCAATTCTTACCATGGGCACGCCGGTTACCTTGGAGATAAAAGGCACGGTTCGGCTGGCGCGGGGATTTACCTCAAAAACATATACCGTTGAGCGACCATTTTCCATCATGATTACCATCTGGACGTTCATCAACCCTTTAATTCCCAGCCCCAGCCCGATTCTGGTGGTGTAATCCACCATGGCATTTACCTCGTCTTTAGTGAGATTGATTCCCGGGTAGATAGACAAGGCGTCACCGCTATGTACGCCAGCTCTTTCAATATGCTCCATCACGCCAGGAATAAGAACCTTTTCCCCGTCGCAAATGGCATCTACCTCGACTTCTTTACCCTGGAAATATTTATCAATAAGCACAGGATGCTGGCTATCCATCTCCAGAGCTAGTGTCAGGTAGCGGGTTAACTCAGGTCCGTTGTACACGATTTCCATAGCCCGGCCCCCCAGAACATAGCTAGGGCGTACTAAGACCGGATAGCCTAGGTTTTTGGCTACATTTAGCGCCTCCTCAACGGATGTCACTCCAGCCCCCGGCGGCTGAGGAATACCTAATCTGTCCAGGAAATCTTCAAAGCGATGACGGTCTTCAGCGATGTCTATAGCTTCGGCACTCGAGCCGAGTATTGGTAGATTGTTGCGAGCTAAGAGCCCAACCAAATTAAGGGGTGTTTGTCCACCGAGCTGGACAATAGATGCTGGAGCAGAGCCATTATTACTCTCATTCTCAAGTATATCTCGGATGCTTTCCTCGTCCAAAGCTTCGAAGTAGAGGCGATTACTGGTGTCAAAATCGGTGGAAACTGTTTCGGGATTAGAATTGACCAGGATGCTCTTGATTCCTGCTTCTTGAAGCGCCCAGGCTGAATGGACGCAGCAATAGTCAAACTCAATTCCTTGCCCGATGCGTATAGGCCCGCTGCCGATGACCACGGCTTTCTTTTCTGCCAACGGTTCGGCTTCGTTCTCTTTTTCATAGGTGCTGTAGAAATAAGGGGTCTCAGCATCAAATTCGGCAGCACAGGTATCCACCATCTTGTACACCGGGCGGATTTGCCATTCATGGCGAATTTGTCTTACCTGCTCCGGCAACCTATCGGCCAAAGTGCCCACTTGCTCATCGGAAAAGCCGAGCCTCTTCGCCTCCCATAAAAGCTCCGGTTTCAACGGTTCGGAAAGAAGCCTCCTCTCCATGTCTACAATATTCTGGAACTTATAAATAAACCAGGGGTCTATCCCGGTGACTTGGGATAGCTCTTCAGGTGCGGCTTCCCTTCGCAGCGCCGCCATAATCGCCCATAGTCTTAAGTCGTTAGGGTGAAGCGGGTAGGAATCAAGCCCCTTCCCTTGACTCCAACTGGGGTCTTCCCAAAGCAGAGTGCGTTTGCCGAATTCCAGGGAGCGCACAGCCTTTTGTATAGCAGCCTCAAAACACCTGTCAATGGCCATTACCTCACCAGTGGCTTTCATCTGGCTGCCAATTTTTCGGTCACCCGAAGCAAATTTATCAAAGGGCCACCTGGGAATCTTGACTACGCAGTAATCCAGGGCTGGCTCGAAAGACGCCAACGTCTTGCCCGTGACCTTGTTAGGGATTTCATCGAGCCTCTTGCCTATGGCTATTTTGGCAGCCACCCGGGCAATAGGATAGCCAGTAGCTTTACTGGCTAAAGCCGAGCTGCGGCTGACACGAGGGTTAACTTCAATTACATGATATTCGCTTTTGGTAACTCCCTTCTGGTCCGGGGCCCATTTTTCTGCCACTATTGGACTGGGGGTCAAGGCAAACTGTATATTACAACCACCCTCGATTCCCAAAGCCCTTATGATTCTCAGACTGGCTGACCTGAGCATCTGATACTCCTTATCGGTGAGAGTCTGGCTGGGGGCTACCACAATGCTATCCCCGGTATGCACCCCCATGGGGTCAATGTTTTCCATATTACACACGGTAATGCAGTTATCAGCAGCATCCCGCATAACTTCGTATTCTATTTCCTTCCAGCCTAAGACACATTGCTCTACCAGGACCTCGTGGCTTATGCTGGAATCCAGGCCATTAGCAACAATCTGCTCAAGCTCTTTTATAGTGTGGGCGATGCCGCCGCCAGTGCCCCCCAGGGTGTAGGAAGGACGCACAATAAGAGGTAAACCGATGGATTTTACCAGTTCTTTCGCTTCCTTAACCGACTTCACCGTGGCGCTCTCAGGCACAGGCTCGCCAATGTCAATGAGAAGCTGCTTAAACAAAGACCTCTCCTCAGCCTTCTTTATCGTCTCTAAGGGTGTTCCCAGCATCCTCACGTTATATTTATCCAGTATGCCGGCATCGGCTAGCTCCACCGCTAGATTGAGCCCTGTTTGCCCCCCGAGGGTGGGCAATAGCCCATCGGGGCGCTCCCTCTCAATTATGCGGGCTAGGACTTCCACGGTGAGAGGCTCGATATAAACGATATCAGCAATGCCTTCATCGGTCATGATGGTGGCCGGGTTCGAGTTCACCAGGACCGTGGTCACGCCTTCCTCCCGAAGCGACCGGCAGGCCTGAGTCCCGGAATAATCGAACTCCGCCGCCTGACCGATTATTATCGGCCCCGAGCCAATGACTAAGACCTTAGATATTTTGGACATATCCTCTCTTTTCTATTCTAGCCTCTTACCATTTCCAGAAATCTCTCAAACAAATACATGTTATCCAGCGGGCCGGGGGAGGCTTCGGAGTGGTACTGGATGGATAGGATGGGCAAGTCTCGGTGGCGGAGTCCCTCCACCGTGCCATCATTGAGGTTTATGTGGCTTACCTCCAAACCCTGCTTCAAGGTATCGGCATCTATGGCATAGCCATGATTCTGGGCGGTGATGTAAACTCTGCCGGTGGCTAAATCTCGTACGGGATGGTTGCCGCCACGATGCCCAAACTTCAATTTGAATGTCTGTGCTCCTAAAGCCTTGCCTATAAGCTGATGCCCCAGGCAGATACCCATTATTGGTTTTCGTCCTATAAGCTCTTTTACCGTGTCAGTGATATCATCGAGGAGAACAGGGTTGCTTGGGCCCGGTGATAGGACGATGCCATCGGGATTTGAGGCTAAGACATCTTTTGCTGAAGCAGTACACGGCATGGCAGTTGCCTGGCAGTCAAGTTGGCTCAAGATGCGCAGTATGTTGTATTTCAAGCCATAGTCGATAACCGCGATATGAGATTGCGGAGCCTGTTCCGAGCGTGAGCGAGGAATCTCGCCGAGTTTGCTTCGGCTTTGCCTCGCAACCGCTGACGCTCCTGGCGATGACAGAGAAGGCAGGGTTGCAGTGGCAGGCGCATTGGATTGCCACTCATATGCCTTCTCGGTGCTAACCTGGTGAACAAAATCAGTAACATCATATCTGGGCAAGGTTTTTAGCTCTTCTAATGCCTCCTCGGCTGTCATTTCTGAAGTGACTATTCCCATCATGGCTCCTTCCAAGCGTAAGTGACGAGTCAAGGCACGGGTATCTATGTCGCTGATGCCAGGGATGCCATAAGCCAGTAGAAATTCGTGCAAAGTACGGGTGCTCTGCCAGTGGCTGGGCTGGGAGCAGTATTCCCGAACAGCCAAGCCCCTGACCTGAATTTGCCTGGATTCAAAATCGGATTCGTTGATGCCATAGTTGCCAATCAAAGGATACGTAGGGACAAGAATTTGACCGGCAAACGATGGGTCGGTAAGCATTTCCTGATAACCGGTCATGCCGGTGTCGAAAACTACCTCACCATAGGTAGTAGTCTCAGCACCAAAGGAATGGCCTTCGTAGACCGACCCATCTTCGAGAACTAAAATCGCTTTCCTGGCCAAATCCCACTCCTTAACATCGAAATAACTCACTATTTAGGTATTCTTGCTGCCTCACTTGTGAACCTCAGAAAGTCCTCGCAAAAACTCAGAAGCTTTCCCCAAATATCCTGGCAATACTCCAGTGCTCTACGTTGATTAGGCATTGTTGGATAGTGAATATTGACAATACCTCCTCCTACATAAGGGTCTTGTATAAAGCAATTGAAGCCTTTAAGGTTGGAATGATGTGTGATCTGGTCACGCATGTTGACAAGTTCCACTATCCACGCATCTTGAGCGTCTTCTATCAACTCTATGATGTTGTTCGCATAAAGAACAAGCGTGGCAGGGCAATTGTTCTTCAACTGTTTAATAACATCGTCCCCTTTGTCGCCAAAGCTACAATAGATAAAACCAAACACTGGCTTTAGCACCCACGACAATACATCTAAGCAACTCTTCACTTGGAAAAGAAAAGCTTCAACCTCATAAATAAGCCTTGGTTCCTCATCAATCATCTGTACCCCAGTGGGGGGCTTGTAGTTTTTCCTGAATTCCTCAATCTTATCGCTTTCAGCCTGTTCATAATTGTTAAGGTGATACTTAACCGCATGGAGTTTGTGATCTACATTTCTTATACGCTCTTGAAGGTCTTTCTTAACAGCATCACTGATACTCGAAGTGCTTATATCATGCAGCATCGGTTCTATAATCTTCCTAATCTTTTCATCTATGTCCTTCGGGGCTTTGCAGTAAATTTGTGCTGCTAGCAGGCCAGGCCGAGATTCCCATGTTTTGCCACCATCGCGAGAGACGTCATGATTCGTTATCGGCTCAGGCGTTTTCTTTGGCCTCACGGTAAAATGTGGGCTCTCGTGAGGCTCAGCTGTTTTCCACGCGCTCGTCTTATCAGGGTAGCAGCAGTTCTTATACTTCTTACCGCTCCCACACGGGCACGGGTCATTCCGTCCTATTTTTTTCTTCGCTTCTGACATATTTAAGATTCCTTCTTAATGGCACCTATCTTCAAATAATTATTAACCTTTACGGAATCATCTATATAAACTATCTTGCCGTTTACTAATGTCGCCATCACCTTGCCCTTAAACTTATAGCCATCGTAGGGAGTATTTTTACCCTTAGAGGCAAAATTACGGCTATCCACTACCCATTCCCGGTCAGGGTCAAGTATGGTGATATTGGCCGGAGCGCCTGCCTTTAAGGTACCCAGTTCACCATTTCTACCAATGGCTTTCGCAGGCTCACAGGTGAGCTTGGAAATCAGCTGAGTAAGGCTTATTTCTCCTTGGTGCACCAGGCCCATGAGACAGCCAAAAGCGGTTTCAAAGACACTGATGCCAAAAGCAGCCAGCTCTAGCCCGCAATTTTTGTCCGCCAAGGTATGTGGTGCGTGGTCAGTGGCGATAGCATCGATTACCCCGTCTTTAAGTCCCTTAATTAAGGCTTGGACATCCTCTTTAGTGCGCAGGGGCGGGTTTACCTTGGCATTGGTATCGAAGGGTTCGTTTGAAGCTTTACCCATAATCCTTTCCTCGGTTAAGGTCAGGTGGTGGGGTGTGACCTCGGCGGTTACTGAAACCCCTTCTTCCCTGGCACGGCGAATAAGCTCCACAGAGCCTTTGGTGCTCGCATGGGCAATGTGAAGTCTGGCCTTGGTCAACTTTGCCAGAATCAGGTCACGGGCTACCATAACTTCCTCAGCGGCTGCGGGAATTCCTTTTAGCCCCAACTTGGCAGATAGCTGGCCTTCGTTTATGATTCCATCGTCACTCAGCGTCTTATCCTCACAATGGTCAATGATTGGCAAGCCCAGGTCTTGGCTATACTCCATGGCGCGACGCATAATCTGTGAGCTTGCCACAGGGTTGCCATCATCGCTGAAAGCAAGCACCCCAGCTTCAGCCAGTCCGGCCATATCGTTTAATTCCTCGCCTTTTCTACCTTTAGTGATACAGCCTACGGGAAGAACGGCAACCCAGCTATCCCTGCTTGCTTTTTGCTTCAACCAATTTACAGCAGCCGGAGCATCTAAAGGAGGCTCTGTATTTGCCATACAACAGACAGTGGCAAAACCACCTATGGCGGCTGCTTTTGTCCCTGTGGCGATTGTTTCCTTATCTTCAAAACCTGGCTCCCGGAGGTGACAGTGGAGGTCTATAAAGCCGGGGCAAACAGTTAGTCCTGTGGCATCGAGATTCATCATTTCGCCCGGAATAACAGTACCTCCTGCCTGCACAATCTTGCCCTCAGCAATAAGCAAGTCACCAATCTGGTCTATGCCCTGGCTGGGGTCAATTATATGGCCGCCATGGATAAACAGAGAGATAGCTTCCTTATTCATTGTCTGGCATAGCTGCTGGGCTTGAACTGCTGGGCCTGGGCTTCGTTTTCCGAAGCAAAGATAATCAGATTCTCGGGTTTAATCTTGCGAGCCCAGTGGCTATCAGCGCTGTGGTATTTTTTATTCTCCAACTTCCCTTCATGCCAATCCGAACTGGCGACATATTGAGGATGAAGCTCATGGTCGCAATAGACACACCGCAATGTCAAAGGCTCGCGACTCACTATTTTGAACTCAGGCTTTATGTACCTTACTTCTGTTTCCTGGTTTGAGACACAGTTTATGTTAGGGCACTTGACCCCGGAATCCCGCTTGTAAACGGGATAATCTATCTTCCGGATAAAAGAACCCTCTTTCTCAGGCATTGTGACTTCCTTGGCACCCAATAAGAGGGCCAGGAGCGCCATTCTGATGGGCATCCCGTAAGCAGCCTGCTTGAAATACATGCTTCTGGGGTCAGCATCCACCTCATGGGTCAATTCATCAACACGGGGCAGCGGATGCATAACAAGTGTTTTCTTAAACTCTTTTCCTTTAAGGAGTTTTTTATCTACCACAAGGTAGCCTTTTCCCAACCCTTGTTCCTCCACCGTGGGTGCTTGCCTTTCCTTTTGAAGTCTGGTGACATAAAGGGCATCAACTCCTGCCTTCAGTTCCACTCTGATACTTATGTCAGGCAACATGGCAAGTTGATGTGGGCTACTTGGAGTCATGTATATGGCGTCGATAGGGAAGAGTCTCCTTCCAGGTTCTTGGTTCAGATCCCTGCATCTTTTCAGTTCACCTTTATATTCTGTGTTCAGTCTCCTTAGGACATGCTCCGGCATCTCAAGCCCTGGGCCGGGACAGAAAAGGATAGTGGCACCAAATCTAGCTAAGGCATAGATCAGGGAATGTACTGTTCGCCCGTGTTTCAAGTCTCCCCACAGAGCAATTCTGAGCCCCTTAACGGTCTGCCTTTCTTTTCTAATGGTGTAGAGGTCGCACAAGGTTTGGGTGGGATGTTCATGGCTCCCATCACCAGCATTTATCACCGGGATGCCAGCGTAATCGGCAACCACCCTGGCTGCTCCTTCCCAGGGATGTCTGATAACAATTATATCGGCATAGCTCCCGACCACTTTCGCCATATCAGCAATGCTCTCGCCTTTGGCCAGGGAGCTTGCCCCTATGTCCACGGCAGTTATGACACGACCCCCGAGTCGGAGCATCCCAGCTTCAAAAGAAAGCCTCGTCCTGGTGCTTGGCTCAAAAAACAAGCTGGCCATGATCTTCCCCTGGCATAGTCCGGACTGCTCGTTTGGGGAGTTCGCCATCTCGTCTGCTAAGGAAAACAGTGCTTCGATTTCCCCGTTGGATAAATCGTCTATGGTCACCAGATTTCTATTTGCCAGATTCATGACGTCTCCCCCCCTTCAATTTCCTCTAATTAGCTGTCTGTTGGCTAGGCTCCCGATTATCACCTCATCTACACCATCAATCTCCTCAAGTTGAACCTGTATCTCTTCATCCATAGAGCTTGGTATATTTTTACCGACATAATCGGCCCGGATGGGAAGCTCTCGATGGCCACGGTCGATAAGTACAGCTAATTGAATAGAGCTCGGACGTCCCATGTCCATCAGGGCATCCATAGCGGCACGAATGCTCCGTCCAGTATAGAGAACATCATCAACCAGGATTACTCGCCTATCGGTGATACTAGTGGGGATATCAGTGCGGCTCTGGTTCGCTGACTTTAATTCCGAAGGTGAAATGTCATCGCGATAAAGGCCAATGTCCAGAGTACCCACGGGGATCGGGGTTCCTTCGAAGCCTTCGATTAGTTCAGCTATGCGCTTGGCTAAAGGCACTCCCCGAGTTCGCATGCCTACGAGCACAACATCTTCCGCACCCTTATTCTTTTCTACAATCTCGTGAGCAATGCGAGCTAACGCCCGCCCTATCTCCCTTGATGTCAGGAGAACCTTTTCAGGCATTAAAAAAACCTCCTGCCTTCAAACTGGCAAGAGGTCTCAATTGGTGCTTCTATTGTGGTGTGCTTAAGCATATTTCCCCTTACCAGCCTCACTGGACTGATTTAAAGGTCTAACTAACCATTATGCCACAATTGTAAAAATAATGCAACTTTTGCCCGGATCCAATAACTGTCGACTGTCGGGCGGCGAGAATCTTGGAGGATTGCCTTAAGGCCTCTTTAGTCATTTGGAAAGGGGAATTTGGCACAGTATCGTGGGGGAAAGGGTAGCGTGAGCTACCCCTTTCCCCTAATACCTAATGAGGTTTAGGTTTACTGTCTAGATATTCTGGTCGGCTCTGGAGTAACCGGTGCGGGAGTTTTGGAGCCACTCTCCAGATGGGAGGCAGGAAAATGCTGAGCACGGCGTAAGAAAGAGGGTACGTCGAGAGCATCGCTGCTGCCTCTTATCAGGCGACGAAGCTCGTCGGCAGTGTATATTCCCCTGCCTTGTTGCTTAGCAAAGCCAGTAGCGATAACGGTAATTCGAACTTCGCTATCCATCTTGGGGTCAAACACCACCCCGAAGACTATGTTGGCGTTGGGGTCCACTGCTTGGCTGATTATTTGGGCAGCCTCATTACACTCAAACAGAGTGAGACTTGGGCCACCAGTAATATTGAACAGCACCCCCGTAGCTCCGTCTACGGATACGTCGAGCAACGGACTAGCCAGAGCAGCCTTAGCCGCTTCAGCAGCGCGACTTTGCCCGCTGGCTTTACCCACAGACATCCAAGCCGGGCCAGCGTCTCTCATTACCGATTTAATATCGGCGAAGTCCAGGTTGATCAGTCCCGGGACGGTAACTACTTCGGAGATAGCCTGAACTCCCAACAGAAGAGCATCATCTGCTAGCCTGAAGGCGTTGTCCACACTCGTCTTGGCATCGCAGAGCTGAAGAAGGCGGTCATTAGGTATGATGATAAGTGTATCAACCTTTTCCGCGAGGTCAACCAGCCCTTCCTCGGCTACTTGAGTTCTATGCATTCCCTCGAAGGTAAAGGGCTTGGTCACAACTGCAATGGTGAGAGCGCCACTCTGCTTAGCTATCTCAGCCACTACAGGAATGCCACCTGTGCCTGTGCCACCGCCCATGCCAGCGGCAATAAACACCATATCAGCACCCTGAACGAGGTCTTCGATTATGCTGCGGCTTTCTTCGGCTGCTTTGGTTCCAAGCTTATGGTCGCCACCGGCGCCCAAACCCCTGGTCAATTTCTCACCCAGTTGAATTCTGGTGGGAGCTTCAGCCAGAGCCAGCGCCTGGCCATCGGTATTCATGGCCATGAAGTCAACGCCCTTTATCTCCTCACGGACCATGCGAGTAATGGCATTGCAGCCGCCGCCGCCAATGCCAATGCCTTTGATTCTTGCTGGAGCTGGAGTATAAATTTGCTTTGCCATTCTAACCTCCTTTCACAAGTCAGGCACGAAACAGCTTTCTAACGAGACTTATAAAGCTGCTCCAAGTACCAGCCCTTTTTTCTTTGTAAGTTGATCCTTCTTTGCCTCGTACCTGCCATAGGATCAGTCCCAGGGTGGTAGCATAAGCCGGATCATTCAGGATATCGGAAATGCCATAGATGCCCGTACTCAAAGGTCGGCCTTTGCGCACCGGAATTCGCAACAGTGACTGCCCTAACTCGTCAAGCCCGGACAGATTGGATGTGCCACCGGTGAGCACTAAACCACAAGGCGCCAGGGTCTGATAATCGCTGGTGGGCATCTCCAGCAATATGAGTTGTAGCAACTCCTCCATTCGAGCCCGGATAATACTGCATAGGTCTTTATAAGAGGCGCTATGACCATTCTCGATACCCACTTGGACAATTTGGTCCATATCTAAAGTAGGTGTGACATTGCCATATCTCTTCTTCATCTTTTCCGCAATATTAAAAGGCAGGCCCAAGCCTATGGAGATGTCGCTGGTTACCTGGTAACCGGCTACTGGAAGGATACCGGTGTGATAGATGCTGCCATTCTTAAATACCGCTATATCTGTGGTACCGCCCCCGATGTCAGCCATGATAACACCTGATTCTCTTTCCTCAGGAGTCAATGTTGCTTCTCCACTAGCCAGAGGCTCGAGGATGAGGTCATCAACATCAACGCCAACACTGCGGACGCATTTGGCCAAGTTTTGTATCGAAGTTACTGAAGCAGTGACGATATGGGTTTCTACATCTAACCTGGACCCATGCATGCCTACTGGCTGTCTCACTCCCTCCTGTCCATCTAGGGCGTAAGAGCGAGGAATGGCGTGGAGCACCTTCTTTCCCTCAGTGACGGTGATATTACGAGCCGCAGATAGCACCCGTTTAAGGTCCTGAGTACGCACTAATCGATCGTCTCGGGGGATAGCTACTACTCCCCGATTATTCAGGCTGCTTATGTGCCTGCCGGTAACCCCAACATAGGCAGAATCTATACGTATGCCGCTAATTCTTTGAGCTTCCTTCACTGATGCGGCAATGGACTGTCTGGCTTCATCCATATTGACAACGATGCCTTTATGTAGGCCACGACAGGGAACGACTCCCACTCCTAAAACTTCAATGTCGTCTTCCGCTTTGACATTAGCCACGATGGTGGCTACTTTAGTTGTGCCCACGTCAATAGCTGAAATGATTTTCTTTGCCATGTTCACCTCCTTTTTTGCTGAGGATGCTGCCTAGTTGAGTCGCTCGGCTATCCTTAATTTGGCGCTACGGCTGCGTGGGTTGGATTCTATCTCCAACGAGGTAGGTTTAATAACCTTCCGTGAAATGAGCTTCAAGGTGGGCACATGCCCACAGCGACATACTACTGTTCCCGGGGGGCATAGGCAGCTGCTGGCTGCGTATCGCATGAATTGTTTAACTATACGGTCTTCCAGAGAATGATAACTAATGACTGTTAATCTCCCCCCGGGGCGAAGGAGGTTAATAGTTTGTTTGAGAGCCAGCTCCAGATTCTGTAGTTCACTGTTGACCGCGATGCGAAGTGCCATAAAGGTTCTTGTGGCAGGGTGAATTTTGGCACGCTTGCCGCCTAAAGCTTGCTCTACCAAGCGGGCAAGCTCCACGGTGGTGGCGATAGGGCGATTGTGAACGATATACCGCGCTATCCGCCGGCTATGACGCTCTTCACCGTATTTTTCTATGAGCTTAGCCAACTCTTGCTCAGAGAAGCTGTTAACGATATCCGATGCGGTTAACCCTTGCCCGGGATCGAACCTCATATTTAGGAGAGCATCGAGGTGGAAGCTGAAGCCGCGTTCGGCTGTATCCAGTTGCAGAGAAGAAACACCAAGGTCGAAAAGAATACCATCAACTGGATGAAAATGGTATCTTCTGCATATAGCCTCAAGGTTAACAAAGTTGTCATTAACCAAAGTAACTGCTTCGCCATAGTCGCTAAGTTTATCTTGACTTACTTTGATGGCTTCGGGGTCAGCATCAATGCCTAAAAGTCTTCCTGAGGGTGAAATTTTTTCCAGTATCGCTGCCGCATGTCCCCCCAGACCAACAGTGCAATCAACGAAGTAACCTCCTCGCTGAGCCTGTAGCCCTGCTATAACTTCATCAAGCAGAACAGGCACGTGGACGGGTAAGGACATGGCGACGATCATTCACTATGCTCCAAAGCTCTCAATTATCTCCGACGCTTGCTCTTCGGCCGATGTTTTCGCAGTCTGCCATTCACCTTCACACCAGAGTTCAACACAGTTATTGGCACCGACAACAATCGCTGTGTCACCAATCCCGGCGTACTCGCGCAGGGGAAATGGCAATGCTATTCTGCCTTGTCCATCAAGTGAGGCACCGAAGGCAGAGCCGAAGATAGCGCGATTCAACTTCCTTAAGTTGGCTGGAGTTACTGCCTTGGCAGCCAGGCTGTCGGACAACCTTTTCCACTCAGCTACAGGGTAAACAGCAATGCATTTCTCTCCCATCCCCTTGGCTAATATCAAGCCCTCCCTCATCTGTCGCCTGAATTTTGGCGGCAGAGGCACTCTTCCCTTTTCGTCAACCTTATATGGATACTCACCAAAAAACATCTTGCCCTCCTTGGTTCTCCCCCAAAGCCCCCCAATCTTGCCTCGTTTACCTTACCTGTTATTCCCTTACTTACCCTCTTTCCCCACTTTTCCCCACAATTCTATTATAAACCTTATCCACATTTTGTCAATACCTTTTGGCGCTTTTTTGAATTTTTGAACAAATTTTGTCTTGGGGGTTGAGAACAGAGTTGTGCTATATATAGCCCAATGGATACAGTGCTCCCTGAGAGCCAAAGTCACTGGGAAGCACGAGACTTTCTTTTGTCGCCGCCTGCGTGGTAAGATATGCACTTCGAAGGTTTTTATTGGGGGAATCCATGCGTATTGATATTTTGTGTCTCTTCCCTGAAATGTTTGCCTCTCCACTCAACCAGAGCATCGTCAAGCGTGCTCGGGAGCAGGGATTGGTGAACATAGTGATTCATGATATTCGCGACTACACCCATGACAAACATCATACTGTGGATGACTATCCCTACGGCGGTGGACCTGGCATGGTGCTCAAGCCCGAGCCTATCTTTGAGGCAGCAGAGGCAATAAAACAGCAACTTGGTGTAAGTGAGACGCCTATCATATTACTCACTCCTCAGGGCAGGCTTTTTTCTCAATCTGTTGCTCAGGAGTTAGTCCTCCACCCTCATCTTACGTTAATTTGTGGCCATTACGAAGGTTTAGACGAGAGAGTGTGTGAGCACTTAGCTACTGATGAAATCAGTATCGGGGATTATGTACTTAGTGGAGGGGAATTAGCTGCCCTGGTTGTGGTGGATGCTATCGTTAGACTTATACCGGGAGTGCTTGGCTCACAGGATTCCGCCCGCAGTGATTCTCATAGCAACGGGCTTTTAGAATATCCCCAATATACCAGACCTCAGACATATCAGGGTTGGTCAGTGCCCTCGGTTTTGCTTTCAGGAAATCACGGTGAAATTGCTCAATGGCGACGCCGTCAGGCTATCCTGCGAACGGCGAAACAACGCCCTGACCTCTTGGAGAAGGGCAATCTTTGCGATGAGGAAAGGAAATGGATGTTAGAGAATTTGTTAAACCCAAAATGAACCCCAACATTCCTCAAATTTCCCCGGGCGATACAGTCAAGGTTAGTTTGAAGGCTATGGAAGGGGATAAAGAGCGACTGCAACACTTCCAAGGAGTGGTGATTAAAATGAGGAAGGGCGTTGATGGTGGAAGCTTTACGGTGAGGAGGGTATCTTACGGCATTGGAGTGGAACGTACTTTCCCTTTCCAATCCCCTTCGGTGCAAAATGTAGAGGTGCTCAGGCATGGAAAGGTGCGCCGAGCCAAGCTCTATTATATGCGCAGGCTCAGTGCTAAGCGGGCTCGACTTAAAGAAAGGCGGGAGAAGGCAATAGAGCAAGCCATGCCTCAACAAGAAGAGGAAGAAGAAGAACAAACCTCTGAATGAACTACGCCGAGGTGGCAGTCAATTCACCGGGGAGCCGGTCAACTTTTTGCTATGCCATACCGCCAGGGCTCAATATTAGTGCCGGGCAAGCAGTATGGGTGCCCTTTGGCTCCAGGTTTATTCAGGGGATTGTGCTCCGATTATCAGATGAGCCATCGGTTGAAGAAACTAAGGAAATAGCTGGCATTGTTGCTGATTTTTCTTTGCTTTCCCCGATACAAATAAAGCTTGTCCAGTGGATAAGCGAACACTATTTTGCCCCCCCTTTCGATGCCCTGGCTTTAATGCTGCCTCCGGGATTTGAGAGGCGGGCTATTACCTGCTTTCAGTTAACAGATTCCCAAGTAGATTTGCCCCTGACACCGGAGCAAAGGCAAATCCTTCATATTATGAAAGGAAAAAAGACGATGAGCTTGCCTGAGCTGGAAGAGGCAATTGGTAAAAGAAAAGCCAGGCAAATCACCGACCAGTTGTTAGACCGTCAGCTAATTACAAAAACTCTGGAATTGGAAAAGGCAAAGGTAAAGCCCCAAACGCTTCCTTATATTAAGCTAATAGCTGACAGAGAAGATATTGAAGCGGAGAAAGCTCGCCTGGATAAGTCTAGAGCCTATAAACAGGCAGAACTCTTAGAATTTCTGACCGGGCAGACTCACCCTATTTCAATTAGCGAACTGAGGAAACGTCTCAATTGCTCTCTTGCCACTATCAAAGCCCTGGAGAGTCGTCATTTGGTCTCAGTGGAAAGGCTCAGGGTAAGACGTGACCCATTATCTCACCTCGGCCTCACAACTTCTCCAGCTCCAGTTCTCACTTCATCTCAACAAGCTGCCTGGGAATCGATCCAAGATGTCATTGTGAAGAAAGCGAGGCAATCCAGCAGCCCATCGGTTTTTCTCCTTTTTGGCGTTACTGGCAGCGGCAAGACTGAGATTTACCTGCAGGCCTTAGCTCAGGTTATTGCCGCCGGTAAGCGAGGCATTTGTCTTATCCCGGAAATCGCTTTGACCCAACAAACTGTGGAGAGATTTGCTAATCGCTTCCCCGGGCGTGTGGCAGTATTGCACAGTGGCCTTTCCCCGGGAGAGCGGTTCGACGAATGGCAATGGATAATGGAAGGAAACTGCGATGTCGTCATCGGACCAAGGAGCGCCTTATTTGCGCCCCTGCCCAGCCTCGGTCTTATCATCATCGATGAGGAGCATGAATGGACATACAAACAAGAAGATAAGTCGCCTCGCTATCATGCCCGCGACGTGGCCATTAAATTGGCTCAACTCAGTGATGCTGTTGTCATCCTGGGCAGTGCTACCCCTGATATCGGCAGTTTCCATAAGGCACAGCAAGGTGAATATCAGCTTGTAGAGCTAAAGGAAAGAATTACTCCTCGTGGTTATTCCCCTCTCCCCGAAGTAAGCATAGTGGATTTAAGGGAAGAACTTAAAGCCGGAAATACAAGCTTGTTTAGTCGTTCATTATTAGCTGCCATGGAAGAAACTCTGGCGCAGGGCGAGCAGATAATTCTTTTCCTTAACCGTCGGGGCACAGCTACCTTTGTTCGATGTCGTAACTGTGGCTTTATTTTTCGCTGCCCCCGCTGCTCCATAGCCCTTACTTACCATTCAGTGGAGAAAAGGCTAATTTGCCATCGCTGTCGTTATTCTGTTCCGGTACCTCAGAGTTGTTCCCGGTGTTCTCGGCGCAATCTCAGGTTTCTGGGCATTGGCACACAGAGGGTAGAAGAAGAGATAAGGCATTTCTTCCCCGAAGCAAGGTTGCTTCGCTGGGACAGGGATGTGATTACCAGGAGATATGCTCATGAGGAGTTGTTAAAGAATTTTCGTGACCACAAGGCAGATGTGCTTATTGGTACCCAGATGATAGCCAAAGGGTTAGACCTGCCTCAGGTGACCCTGGCCGGGGTAATCAGTGCCGATACTGGCCTTAATTTTCCTGATTTCCGAAGTGGCGAGCGCACTTTTCAACTCCTGTGTCAGGTAGCTGGCAGGGCTGGGCGTGGGGTTAAAGCAGGAAAGGTTATCATCCAGACTTACTCCCCTGATAACTATGCTGTTGAAGCTGCTGCCAAGCATGATTATCTTGGGTTTTATCATAAGGAAATAGATTATCGCCGCCGATACAATTATCCCCCTTTTAGCCAGTTAGTCCGCCTGGTTTATAGCCACACCGATGAGGGGTTATGTCGCCGTGAGGCAGAAAGGACGTATCGTCTAATTCTTGATGAAAGGGCAAGAGAGGGCGTGGTTGATTTCAATATAATTGGTCCTGTGCCTACCTTTGCCTTCAGAGCCAGGGGCAGGTATCGCTGGCAACTCTTCCTCCGCGGCACTGACTCAACTCGGATGTTATCCCGGTTCACTTTGCCGCGGGGCTGGACTATAGATGTCGACCCCGTAGGGATAGTCTGATTTTACGAAACCATGGCAGAGCCAAACCACGGGGAATTTGCAGTTCTGGTCTAGTTGACATAATTTACAGGTTAGATAGAAATAACATACTAACGCCCGGCTTAACAAGATTTATATCGCCAGCCGTTTTGGAAACTGCCTACAGCAAACTGATGAGCCAGAGAACCCCTCAGGTTTTCGAGAAAGACTTACCTGTTACCGCTTGGCTGCCTCGGCGGGTGTCTTACCTGGCGAGGTCATCTTCTTGCTCAAAGCATCATGGTCGCCACCACTCATGCCGGCGATGTACCTAACCAGCTTTTTCCTGGACTCGATGTCGTACTGGGTAGTGATGGCGATTTGTTCCATGATAGGTGAGCCGCCACCATGGTAGCTGCCGATATTGTGTATGCCTCCAGTCGCTGAGCAGAGCACATCACCCAGGTAACGCCATAGCTGTGCCTGGTCCTCCACGGGCATGTCTGGATTGCGCTTTGTGTATTTCAGGAGCACGTCACGGGTCTCCGGGTTCAGGAAATCTTTCTCGTAGGGGAAGGTGGCTGCCACGCCGCCGCTGATATCGCAGAGCATCTCAGCTTCGTGATAGACTGCCTCACCCGTCAGGCAGCGGCCGACGTTGCAGTAAATCGAATTGGGTATATAGGAGCCGGGGCCATAGGGCATGAATCCTATCCCAGGTATGTAGACCTCCGGCTTGCCCAGGGCAGAGGCTGTGTATCCCGCCGCATAACCCAGCTCAGTGGTTAAGATAATTTCGGCCAGCTTCTCCCGGACGAGGGGTGTCTTGTGGATGTTGTTCACCTCGGCAGCAAGTGCCGCAGTTCCCAAAAGTACGTCGCCAAGAGCCGGTTTGCAGCCAGAATAGGAATGGCGGTGGAACAGGGCAAAGAGCAGAGCCAGCACGCCGCCATGCTGCCATTCGCCGGCGAGGAAGACTCTTTCCCAGGGCACGAAGCAGTTGTCAAATATCGTATAGGAATCTGTAGCTCCGGGCAGGAAGCCACGCTTGAAGTGTTCCCTGGGCCTGAGGTTATGGATGGTAACAACCTGTTTCAGTCCTTCCCAGTCGCCCGGGATGGCGAAGGCGACAGCGTAGTCCTTGTCCTCTGGACGCAACGATCGTGTCGGCACTACCAGTACCTCATCGGCAACTGATGCCTCGGAGATGTGCAGCTTGCAGCCGCTGACAATGATGCCATCACTGCGCCTTTCTTTGATCCGTACGTAGGCATCCGGGTCTGGCTGGTCAGCAGGCCTCCGCATCCTATCGCCCTTGACGTCCGTCTGGGCGCAGCAGCCCACCAGGTCTTCGGTTTGGAAGCGAATAAGCCATTTCTTGAAGTTCTCGTGGTACTGGGTGGCGCCTTTGTTCATCTTGTCCGCTTCGTAAGAAACGTTGTAGATGGCATTGACCGCGTCAATGCCCATGCACCGCTGGATGCATCCGGCCACTTTCTGGCAGAGCATGCGGGTCATGTCCTGCTTCTTGTGCAGGTCATCGGGGTTCTGGTGGATGTGGGTGAAGCGGCTGATACGCTCGCCGGTGAGATGAGAGACGGCGGTGCACAGGTCCTGGTTCTCTGGCTTGGCGGCTTCGTCAAATGTGGTGCCGATGGTATTTATACAGTCCATCTGTAGCTCGTCTGTACGGTCGATTGGCGCGCCATTGTAGTAGCTGTTTCGCTTCATTTTTGCCAGACCCTGTATATACTGCTCTTTTGTCCTCATTTTTCCCTCCTTGCTCGATGATAACTAAAGTTTTAATAGTTCAGTTATTCGCGAACTGATGTGGTCTATAGTATAGCTCGCGCCGCACTGGCAAGCAATTTTCCAGGACTTTTCAGATTGGTAGAAGAGTCGGTAAATTAGGGATAAGGGCTAAGGCCCGCCTCGCTAAGATTCTTTTTCCAGCAGATGACTCAGCATTTTGTCATATCCAGGTGGATGCGGTGAGTCATATCTCAAAAACGTGGGAAGCGGATACCTGAAAACACCGATTTTATGACCTATTTCCAAACCTTGAATCGTTTTCTCAATTTTGCTCACCGGTATCGAAAAGGCACACTCATAATCTTGAGTGTGAGGAATCAGCCGTTCACCAAGGCTTAGCAGCGTGAACTGACACTCGTCTTTTTCGATAGTCCGGGTGATATAGGTTGTACATCCGGCTCCTATAGCCAAAGTGGTGTCCAGACCTGTCTTACCTGTTCCATTCAGGTAGCCTGTAAGAAGTATCCATATTTGAGCGGGATTGCCATAAACCAGGATAAGATGTGGTTCAAAGGCGGCTCTGTTTAGAGGGGCCATGAGTACATTCTTGTACTTACCATATTCAAATTTGGGAAGGTTTTGAATAGCTGCTGCTGCCTGTTTTTTGTTCATCCCCCATAACCCAAGGGACTCTTGGAAACTCCCATCAGCGACATCCGGCAACAAAGGTAAGAATCCCATACTTATGCCAGCAATGTAGCAGCTCTGAAACTTGTCAATAGCCATAGTCCAGCCATAGCGCCGCGCCATATTAATTGCGTGACACAACGAAATATTTATTCCCACGTCTTTTTGGGGTATCCTGGTCTTGTCGGGAAGTTCTTTTTCGGATTCGCACATCCGGATGGCGAGTGGAAAGGTTTGCGGCCGCAAATAGTAAGTCAATGCCTCATCGATTTGTTTTAGATTTGCCATGTTCTGTTCCTCCTTTGTTAAGCATACATGATAAATAATAGTTTAGTTTCCGCAAGGGCTTAATTTGTAGTCTATCACACCCGTCAAGTGTCTGTGCTTGGCAAAATTCCCACAAATTCATCTGCATCCGGTAAAAAATTGGTGAATTTGGTGATAGAAGATGAGCGCCGCCTCTTATACCAACCCATAACAGCAAGCTGGTGAGCTGGAAAGCCTTCAGGTTTTTGGGAAAAGCTTGCCCCCGATGTAATCGGGGTTTTATCTTTGGGGTGCCGCCCCGACAAGTTGGGGCACCTTGTCAGAATTCTCGCCTGTTTTCCAGCGCTTGCCCCGACTATAGTGACTACCGCCATAGCAATCCAGCGTGCCAGGATATGCAAACCAGGAGCGCCGTAAAATAAGAGCCGAGGCTCAGCCTCGGCTCTTACACCGTTTCTCTTCACTCCCCTTGGGGCTTACTTAGTGCCCGGGATTACTGTTGCGCTCGTGAGCCTCTCGCCGACCATAAGCCGTGGGTCCAACTTAATATCCTTACAATCGGGTCAACAAAGCCCACCCTCACGGCTGTTCTTAGAACCTCGTGTTGGGAGATAAAGTTGGCTATGGGAGGACTGGTTCTATAATAGAGAGATACAAACTCGGCGCCCAGGCTGTTAGGCAGCAGAACTGCGTCCCTGAACTCTCTCAGTATGTCTATTTCCCTTGCTGTATCGGTACCATAGGCTGCGGTGGCGATAAAACAACCTCCCCCCGGAGTTTCCGACGGATGGGCATAACCACCAAATTCCGTCCCTTGCAGGTCGTCCAGAGATGGCGTGGTATCCTCTGTTATTATGGCCCAAATATAACCGCTGTAGCCATTGGTGCTGGTGGTGTTGACTCCACTGTCTGAACACTCGCTCCACTCGGCGCCGTCCCACCAGAAGAGCCGCAGCGATGATTCGTCGACGTCCGCGGCAGCTACTTGAGCATCGGAATAGTAAAGCCTTATTTCAATCTCGGTGGCCTGCGAAGTATCGGGAATGTAGACATCGATGTAGTTATCCAGCGAGTTGAAGCCGGTCGGGCTGTAGCCGCCGGGATTATCAGCGAATTGAGCCACAGTTACCGTAGCATTGCCAGTTACCTCAACCTCAGTATTAGCTTCTTCTGTGGCATCAACGGTGCCATCGCTTACCGTTTCTGTCGTAGAGTCTACCACAGCTGTGAACCGCGCAGTGATTGAGTAGTCATCGTTCATGGTGATAGTGGTCTGGGCAGCATAGACATTGGCGATGGTGCCCACATCACCGGTCCAGCAGACAAAGCGGTAGTCCTCCTCGGGCACAGCTACCAGGTTCTGCACTACTCCCTCATCATAGGTGTTAGTCTCTTGTTCGGGTTCGGTTACGGAACCACCAGGGGTGCTGAAGATGGTGAGGCTATATCTTCTTGCTGGAGTCTGGTAGAGGTTCCATTGGGGAAGCTCAACCTCGGCCCCCACGGCGACCACAGTGCCGTCGTCCTTAAGCCCCACCGTGTGAATAGCGTTTGCTGTGACCTGGTCGATGTCCGTCCACTCGCCGACATTGCACTGTCCATGGTCGTTGGCTCCCACGGCGACCACGGTGCCGTCGGACCTAAGCCCCACCGTGTGACTGCCGCCTGCGGCGATCTGGGTGATGCCCGTCCAGCCACCGACATTGCACTGTCCCTCCAGGCTTCGTCCCACGGCGACCACGGTGTTATCGTCCTTAAGCCCCACCGTGTGCAAACCGCCTGCGGCAACCTGGATGATATTCCTCCAACCCAGGACGTTGCACTGCCCCAAGCCGTTGTATCCCACGGCGACCACAGTGCCGTCGTCCTTAAGCCCCACAGTGTGCCAGCCACCTGCGGCGACCTGGTCGATGTCCGTCCAGTCGCCGACATTGCGCTGCCCTAGGTCGTTCCATCCCGCGGCGACCACAGTGCCGTCGTCCTCGAGCCCCACCGTGAGATGTATGCATGCGGCAACCTGGGTGATGTCGGTCCAGCTGCCGACATCGCATTGCCCATGGATGCAGGTTCCCACGGCGACCACGGTGCCATCATCCTCGAGCCCCACCGTGTGATAAAAGCCTGCCGCGGCCTGGTCGATGTCCGTCCAGCCATCGACATTACACTGTCCGAAGTCGTTGGATCCCACAGCGACCACGGTGCCGTTGTCCTTAACCCCCAACGTGTTATAGCTGCCTGTGGCGACCTGGTCGATGTCCGTCCAGCCGCCGACATTGCACTGCCCGTAACCGATACCTCCCGCAGTGACCACAGTGCCATCGGACTTAAGTCCCACCGTGTCCGCCCAGCCTGCAGCGACCCGGGTGATGTTTGTCCAGCTACCCACATCGCACTGCCCGCGGTGATTTACTCCGGCGGCGACCACAGTGCCGTCGAACTTAACCCCCACCGTGTGCCAGCTACCTGCAGCGACCTTGTCGATATCCGTCCAGCCGTCGACATTACACTGCCCGAAGCGGTTGTCTCCCACGGCGACCACGGTACCATCATCCTTAACCCCCACCGTGTGAAAGAAGCCTGCAGCGACCCGGGTGATGTCCGTCCAGTTGCCGACCTCACACTGCCCGTAGTCCCATCCCTCGGCCCCCACGGCGACCACTGTGTCGTCGGACTTAACCCCCACCGTGTGCAGGTGGCCTGCGGCGACCTGGATGATGTCCGTCCAGTCGCCGACATTGCGCTGCCCGCAGTAGTTGTCTCCCACGGCGACCACGGTGCCGTCGGACTTAACCCCCACCGTGTGCGTACCGCCTGCGGCGACGTAGGTGATGTCTGTCCAGCCGCTGACGTCGCACTGCCCTGGGATGTCATATCCTGCGGCGACCATGGTGCCATCGGACTTAAGCCCCACCGTGTGCCAGCCGCCTGCGGCGACCTGGATGACGTCCGCCCAGCCTCTGACGTCGCACTGGCCAACCTCATTGTATCCCGCGGCGAGTACCGCGCCATCGGCCCTAAGCCCTACTATATGATTCCAGCCTGCGGCGACCATGGGCGTTACGTTCCCTCCAGGTGTATTCAGCGCCATTCCTGAAGCAAGGCCCGAGCCATCCATCGTCGAATGAATGATAGAATGGTCATCAGACACGGATACAGGCGTTGATGAAGCCCCCACCGCCGAAACAGGAAGAATCAGGGTTAAAACCAGAGTAATAGAAACTAGAATTGGTAAGAGCATATTTTTATTTTTCATTGCTGCGCCTCCTTTTTCGTTCTTTTATATTTTTCTTATTCTTCGGCAAAGCTTCAGCGAGAGCTCAGCCGAACGTTCCGGACAGGCTCTTATTATTTTCTCTTCAAGAGAGAAGGGATTGTCTCAGCTATGCCTGGCAATGACTTCAGGTTTCGAAAACTCTCTAACGCACACACTTGACCACCCACCTTGACCTTAGTCTTAAAATCCTGTTTCTTGCAGAGCCTATTAGTGTAGGGGCTATTCCTGTATAAACCATTATACCCCTATCTAAGAAATTGTAAATAGTTTTTTGATTTTAAAAAAGGGTCAACTCTATTTTTCTCCACCCCACTCATCATTGCGGGGGAAGGGTGCCAATCCCCTTAGCTCCCCGAGATTGCTTCGTCGCTACGCTCCTCGCAGCGACTGAGGGGAAAAGATTGCTTCGGCGCTGCCATGCTGCGCAATGATGGTGGGGTGGGTGAGGGGGAGATTGCCGCGCTTCGCTCGCAATGACAAAGGACTATGGTATTTTTAGCCGTTGAGCGCCATAAAGTAAGAGCCGGGGCTCAGCCTCGGCTCTTACACCGTTTCTCTTCACTCTCCCTGGCGCTCACTTAGTGCCCGAGATTGCTGTTACGCTCATGAGCCTCACGTTGACCATAAATCGTGGCTCCAATTCAATATTTTCACAATCGGGTCAACAAAGCCCACCCTCACCGCTGTTCTTAGAACCTCGCGTTGGGAGATAAAGTCGGCTATGGGAGGACTGGTTCTATAATAGAAGGATACAAACTTAGCGCCCAGGCTGCTAGGCAGCAGAACTGCGTCCCTGAACTCTCTCAGTATGTCTATTTCCCTTGCCGTATCGGTACCATAGGCTGCGGTAGCGATAAAACAACCTCCCCCCGGAGTTGCCGACGGATGTTCATAGCCACCAAATTCCGTTCCTTGCAAGTCGTCCAGAGATGGTATGGTAGGAGTAGGAAGATTTCTTATTTTTGCCCACATATAACCGCTGTAGCCACTGGTGCTGGCGGTATGGACTCCGCTGTCTGAGCACTCCTTCCACTCGTCGCCGTCCCACCAGAGGAGCTGCAGCAATTCCTCATCGACGTCTGCCGCAGCTAATTCCGCATCGGTATAGTAGAGCCTGATCTCGATCTCGGTAACTTCCGTAGCATCGGGAACGCAGACATCGATATATTTACCCATTGCGTTGAAGCCGGTCGGAGCGGACCCGCCGGGATTCTCGTCATACTGAGCCACGGTTACTGTAGCTGTGCCGTCTACCTCAACCTCGGTGTCAGCTTCCTCCGTTGCATCAACGGTGCCGCCACCGGTCACCGTCTCTGTCTTAGCAGCTACTATTTCTGACTCCAGCCAGGGCTCGAAATCCACACTCGCTTCCCAATACTCAAAATCGTTAATAGCGTTACCCATACCCTCGGGGTTGAGCGTTTCGTGGTATGGCCCGCTGGCATCGCCCCACCAGTTGTAGGTGGCGTCAACGGTGGCGCTACCTTGGACGTAGAGCCCGCCGTACAAGCCGTTTCCAGCGATGTTGTTGAAGTGAGCTTCCACGAGGATAGAATCACCGCTAACATATATGCCTACCGCTGAGTTCTCGACAGTGACGCCTGAGAGGTCCACCACAGAGGTGCCAAAAAGAGTTACGATAGCCACCCCCGCTGATTGGTTGACGCTAATGCCGATAATGTTGTTTACCGTCAGGTCAGCAATACTCCCTGTGCTGTCAAGGTAGACGATGCCGGCACCCAAGTCTTCTTCGCTGACCGCGGTTCCATCAAAGTCGATACCCTCAATATTGATGTTTTCTGAAAGTCGAACCGCAGCCATGGACAATATGCCCTCAAGCAAAAAATCTTCTGCGGTAGTAACGGTTGCCCCTTCAGCGCCGATTATGCTTATATCGGTCTTGTCCCACACCTCGAAGGCTTCATATTCCCCCTCCGCCACCATGATGGTGTCGCCAGGGCCTGCTGCATCAATGGCTTCCTGGATAGTGTCGTAGTCACCGGGCACATGAATAGTGGTGGCTGCCGCCACTGGCGCCGCCGTCACCAGCCCCAGGCTCACCACCAGCACCAGGGCAAACAGGATACTAAATATCTTTATCTTTCTCACTTTTCACCTCCTTCGTAACAGTTCACTTTCCCCAAAATCTCCGACTTACAGTATAATAAGCTACGTGTGTTAAAATCCTGTTAATTTAAGTATATGTTACAATTTTCTGAATTATTATATCATATTCTCCACACCATCGAGTGGTTTTTTTGAAGTTTTCGTCGGGCTTGCCTCAACCATAATGACCACTGCTAGCACTAACTTAGTATCTGAGATTGCTGTTACGCTCAGGAGCCTCTCGCCGACCATAAATCGTGGGTCCAATTTAATATTTTCACAATCGGGTCAACAAAGCCCACCCTCACGGCTGTTCTGAGGACCTCGTGTTGAGAGATAAAGTCGGCTATGGGAGGACTGGTTTTATAGTAGAAGGATACAAACTTGGTGCCCAGGTTGCTAGGCAGCAGGACCTCGTCCCTGAACTCTCTTAGGATGTCTATTTCCTTGGCTGTATCAGTACCGTAGGCTGCGGTAGCGATAAAGCACCACCCAAACGGCCCGAACCCGAAGTTGGCCATTATAGAATAGTCGTCGTTCATAGTGATGTTGGTTGCGGCGGAGTTGACATCGGTGATAGTGTCCACATCCCCAGTCCACTTGTTGAAGTTATAGAAAGTATCTGTAATCGCTATCAGGTCAACCGCCGTGCCAGGCTCATAGGTGAAAGTCCCCTCGCCAGGGATGACCACCGAACCCCCACCAGTGCTGGAGATTGTGAGGGTATATACATAAGCCGTCAACCAGGGATCAAAGTGGACATGTTCCGAAACAGCGACTCCAGTGCCGTCCGCGATCGTTTCAGTAACAGGATCAGCCACACCGCCACTGGGCCCGCTGGGATGGCCCCACCAGTTCTCGGTGGCGTCAACGATAACGGCGCTGTCTTCGACGTAGAGCCCGTAATCGTCGTTTCCAGCGAGGCGGTTGGAGTTGATGAGCACGGTGCTATCGCCAGCAACGGATTCCAGGTAGATTCCGTAGTCATTTTCGTGGATCTGGTTATGATCGATGGTGACGGTGCTGTTGTCCAGCAGGCCGCTCCGGGTGGTTATGCCATCTGCAGCACCAGTGAGGATATTGTGACTGATGGTGACCTCACTTCCGTTGTCGATGGAAAGCGATATAGCAAAGTCACCATCATCAGCATCGACGGTGAACCCAACATCCTCCCCACCAAGGAAGACTATCTCAGCATCCAATTCTATACTGACAGAGCCGGTAATAGTGGTCACCTCAATCCCGCCTGCCGAGTGGAGGTTCAGAGATTCGTCAATATTCAAGTCCTCCTCGTATTCCCCCTCCGCCGCTATGATGGTGTCACCAGGGTCTGCCGCATCAATGGCGTCCTGGATAGAACTTGTCGTGTCCACACCCCAGGTCATCGGCTCGGTGCCGAACTCGGCACCCAGCCACGGCGAGTAAAGTACCTTTGTGGAGATGTCATCGCCATCACCGGATCCTCTTCCGCTGGGTCCGCTGGCATCGCCCCACCAGTTTTTGGTGGCGTCCAGCGTCTCGCCTCCCTGATTCCAGACACCATACCGAGAGTTGCCGGCGATGTTGTTGAAATTAACGGTGATTTCGGTAAGCGTTGTCTGTGTGTCAAACACATAGATACCGAGGTGATTCTCTGTGAAGGTATTGCCTTCCACATTCACATTCTCAGAAAGGTCGCGGCCGTAGTGCGATTCGAAACTCATGCCCGCACCCTCAACATAGCCAGTTACTGTGTTACTTTTAATTTCGGTGTTAAGGAACTGCCCGCTGATGCCTGTGCCCTCAGTAGCGAAGTCCCTCACCAGGTTCCCTTCAATAAGCGAATCTTTGAGGTAGCCGGTGATGCCAAACTGTGAATTAACGATTTCGTTGTTCCTGAAGGTCGCTACAGTCGCAGGAAACGGCACAAGAGCCCCCGCATTAATGGCTTGTATCGCACCTTCCACATAGCAATACTCAACCGTTGTTGTTACGGTGAAGGTTGGGCTAATCCCGAATTCACTGGGGTTTAAGACGCGTACGTTTTTGACGGTAATATCAGCGGCCATTGTGGGCTCTGGAGTTGCGATTCCGTGCTCGGCGTTCTGCACCGTCAAACCATCAATGACGACAACACGGTCCGCAGCGGTAATTATTCTTATACCTGTTCCTTCATCTGGTTCAATAATCGTCTCAGCGCCACTGCGGTTCCGTGCATCAACCCCGGCCTGGGCACCCTGTAAGGTCAACGACTTGTCAATGTCAACATTCTCCTCGTACAAGCCCGCCGCCACTATGATGGTGTCACCATCCGAGGCAGCATCAATAGCTTCCTGGATAGTGGGGTAGTCACCGGGCACATCAATAACATCTGCCAAAACTGGCACCGTCGACGCCAGCCCCAGGCTCACCACCAGCACCAGGGCAAACACGATACTAAATATCTTTTTCACCTTTTCCCCCTTTATTACTTTTCTGTTGCCTTATTGCCCCCTCGACCAAGAGCCTACCGACCTCTCTATCACACAACTTGCAGTTCGACAGGCATCACCTGCCTGAAAACACAAAACCGACCTTCAAAAGGTCGGTTTCATTATGAGCTACCGGCGGCCAAGTGACCGCCTGAAGATGCCGCCTTATGGCTCCCCGTAATCTCTTTTCCTCGCCATTCTGTCACTTTTGCTCCTCAATCCCCAATCAGCACACAAGATAAGTAATAGTCTAGGTTTCCCCAAAATCCTAGCTTATATTATATAAGATTATATCATATTGTCTGCATCGGCAAGCGTTTTTCGGATTTTTCGGATAGGTAAAAAAGTCGGTGAATTGGCGTGATAGGAGCTGAGCGCCGCCTTTCATACCAACCCATAGTAGCAGGCTGATGAGCCAGAAAATCCTTCAGTTTTCTTGGGAAACCGAACCTGTTACCCCTATGTAATCGGGGTTTTATCTTCGAGGTGCCGCTATGTATACCTTATCAGAATTCTCGCCTGTTTTCCAGCGCTTGCCCCAGGGTCAGGTCATCAGCATATTCCAACTCAGCACCGAAGGGCAAGCCACGAGCCAGGCGAGTGACGCGAACGCCCAGAGGCGTGATAATCCGTTGCAGATACATAGCCATAGTTTCGCTCTCTACATTGGGATTGGTTGCGACAATTACTTCGGTTACTGAGCCATCTTTAAGGCGAGTCAGAAGCTCCTTTATCTTTAGCTCTTCAGGCCCGACACCCTGTGTCGGGCTGATAGTTCCGTGAAGCACGTGATAAACACCGTTATATTTCCCCGTCTGCTCTAAAGGAAGGATATCTGAAGGTTTCTCCACGACACAAATTTTAGAATGGTCACGCTCTTTATCTTGACAAATGTGACAAGGGTCACAATCGGTGTTGTTAAAACAAAGCGAACAAAGCTTTATCTTTTCCTTCAGCGTTAAAATAGCCTCGGCTAAAGCCTTGGCTTCTTCATCAGAGCTGCGTAAGATGTGATAAGCCAGCCTTTGAGCACTTTTTGGCCCGATTCCAGGCAGCTTGTTTAATTCCTCAATTAATCTAGCTATAGGCTCAGCGACAAATCTCATTTTCTCTGACCCTTTCCCTTATTGCCATTTCGAGCGCAGCAAAGAATCTCCAAGCTTTTTTCTAAAGTAACCCCGGTATATTGAGGCCACCGGTCAAACTGCTGAGGTGCTTATTAACAAGCTCCTGCGACTTGGTAATAGCCTCGTTAACAGCCGCCATGACCAGATCTTGCAGTAACTCAATATCTTCAGCCTCTACTACTTCGGGAGATATCTCTACAGCATGAACCTTCTGGTGTCCATCAAGCACCACTTTGACGGCACCACCTCCACTGGTAGCTTCCACGGTAATGCTGCCCAATTCTTCTTGGGCTTTAGCCAACTTTGCCTGAAGCTGCTGGGCTTGACGCAATATTGATTTATCCATCTGCCTCCTTTCCTTCGGTTTCGCTCAGGACTACAACTCCTCCTCACTAATCTTGGCTCCCATTTCCAGAGCAGCTTTAATTACCGGATTTTGCGTCCTTGCCTGGGACGGGATTTCCCTTTTAGAATCAACTAAAATACACCGTATCTTATAGGGCCGACCAAAGACCTCCTGAAGCTTTTTCTCCACCAGATGTCGATATTTGGCGTCTTCGATTTTCTCCTTATGGAAGGAATAATAGAAACCTAACACCAGTGTATCATCCTCAAGAGCTACGGGGTCGCAGGCGCTACGCAAAAAAGCATCCAAATTGCCACTGGAACCTTCCCCTCGCAAAGATTTAATGAACTCCCTCCAGCGGCTACGGAGGTAATCGATGTCCTGAGAAATCCCTTCGCTTGGAACCTCAGTCCCGACTCTGTCGGGATCCAGTGCCACAGGGACATCAGCTTCCTCTAAGGACTCAGTTATCTCAGTATCATCCGCTATCTCCGAAGGTTTGGTTGTAGTTAGCTGCTCTTGTCCTGTGGGTGGAGACAAAGCACAACCCAATAAAGCCAATTCTAAGGACAAAGCAGAGTAATTATCACTTCGAAAATTTATGCTAGAGAAAGACTTAACTGCCTTAAGCAGATAATCCAGAGTAGCATTGGTCGCAAGTCTTCCCATTTCAGCTAAGTCTTCGCTGGTAACATCCAGAGCCTCTTCGCATCGGGATTTAACCAGCAACAATCCTCGAAGGTATTCTACCAAGCCCAGATTAAACTGGCGAAGGTCAACGCCATCGCTATTGAGGCTATTTATGACTTTAAGCCCAGCAGCCATATCCCTAGTTATCACACATCGTGCTAGTTGTCTAACCCGTGAATCCCAGCTGATGCCCAGCTCCGCTTGAATCTGATCAAGCTCAATTTGGTTGCCATAGTAAGCAATCATCTGTTGTAAAATATTTTCGGCATCCCGAAGGCTCCCGGTAGCAGCACGAGCAATAAGCTCTAATGAACTAGGCTCGATGTGAATTCCCTCTTTCTTGCATATTAGCTTGAGTTTATCCATTATCTCGGGTTGCCGCAGGCGATGGAAATTAAACCGCTGGCATCTCGATACTATGGTGGCTATCATCTTGTGCGCTTCCGTGGTAGCTAAAACAAAGATTACATGTGGCGGTGGTTCCTCCAATGTCTTCAACAAGGCATTGCAAGCTGCCTCGGTAAGCATGTGAACCTCGTCTATAATATATACCTTGTAGCGAGCAAGGCTAGGGGCGTAATTTGCTTTTTCTCTCAGGCTACGGATTTCGTCAATGCCACGATTGCTGGCGGCGTCTATCTCTATTACATCCAAAGCCCTGCCTTCGGTGATTGAATGACACATATCGCAGGCATTGCACGGCTCGCCACCTGATTGATTAGGACAGTTGACTGCTTTAGCTAAGATACGCGCTGTACTGGTTTTGCCTGTACCTCGTGGACCGCAAAAAAGATAAGCATGAGCTATCTTTCCACCCTCTACAGCATGACGCAGAGTCTGAGTTACAGGCTCTTGTCCCAGCACCTCACTTAAAGTCTGTGGTCGCCACTTACGGTAAAAAACCTCAGAACCCATATATTAAATCTTATTATACCACCCCCCACTTAATCTCTAAAGGAGATTTTTGCGCCAAAGCATGGATAAAATATAAAATTTTTACAGCGTACGCAGTGGCTGCCTATCGTACAATGGCATGACAGAAGCAGAATTGCCCGGGACAGAGCTCCGCAGTGGAACACTAAAGAGCTAGCCGTAGTTGCCTGATTTATCAGGCTTGGGCACCGAGACCTAAAAAATTTACTTGTTGGCTTGCTTCTCAGCCCAATTGCCTGCCCAGGGCACCTTCCACATTTTCCCCCTCCTCGCTTGGATCATAAGGATAATCCACAAGATAAAGTTCAGAACTCCAATCAGAACTCCAATGGCTGCAATGATGAGTATCACGAAAATCGCCCCATAGGGATCCCACCCGCTAATAACGATAAGATAAATAGGAATCAATAAGATAAGGGAAGCCACGGTCAATACTCCGAAGGTCATAATGGATTGCCAGGCGTGGAATTTAACGAAGGTGCTCTTCTTCTCCCGCACTACGAAAACTATCCCTGTTATCCAGCCAAGCACGTAGCAAAGAAGCCCGGCTACATTGGCTGACATACCTGTGCTACTCTCCGCTTCGGGCTTAGCTGCACATTCAGTTGGCGTTGCCGCCGCATCAAACTCAGCGCCGCACTTGGAGCAAAACTTAGCGTCCTCGGGATTTTCCGCACCACATTTAGAGCAGAACATATTCACCTCCTTATGTTAGATTTATATCATATATTACGAATATGTCAATAGCTCTTTGAGGCTTTTTGTCACCCGAGCGTTAGCGAAGGGCTAGATTCTTCCCCTTCACGTGACTTTGAAGATATGATCCAACGCGTGGCTAAGTCAACAGGACGTCTGCTTTTTCTTGGTGTATCGGTAAAATCTTTCTTCTACCATCAATCTAAGCATATATCTTCCCATTTGCCAGAACGTTCATTCCTCGGGTGGAGGTAGAATTTTCCGGGCTTGGCGAAAGATGCGAAATAGCAGCAATGCTACTAAGACAGCGGCTACAGCCACCACCGTCGGGAGCAGCCAAGGAAAGCGTTCACTGACTGGTGGCTTCTTTTCCACAAAGTGCAAGTTTGTAGTTTGGGCACTGAGCTCAGCTTCGGGCAGTTCTTCGGTCACAAGATATGGAAACAACCGCTCTATATCGTAAGTGGGTCGTTGGGCTTCCGCATTTCCATAGTATAGCTTGTATGACTGCTGTGGGTCGGCGACAAAGACCAGCCTACGCCATAAACCCCACACATTAACCTCTTGGACAGTGAGCGGGGGGCTATCCTCGTCGTGAATGACCAGGCGAAGATAGCGAGACGTGGTCTCAGGGTAGGTAATGGTCAAGCTCTCGCCAACGAATTTAGGTGTGTCAAAAGCATATATTTCGGCTCGCCGCGTGATGGTGCTCCAATTCTCCCGGTCTATGCTTGCCTCCAGTGTCACCTCCCGATAGAAGTTGACATCAGGGACACGAAGAGTCAGGCGGTAGTTGGGCAGTCCTGGCGTGCCAAGGTCTACCTCTACGTTTGTGGTACGCTGGCTCGCATCGCGACTGACATTGAGAATAGCTGAGGACCAAGATATCTCTCGTGCTGGAGTCTCTTTGACGAAGAAAATGGTGGCTCCGGCTATGTCCAGAGGACTTTCTCCTTCATCGGCTATATTCACCCGCATATAACGCGCTGTACTTTCTGGATACCTGACCCGAGTATCGCGGGTAGTGAAACTCTGCTCTTCGACTGTGAAATCATAGATTGTTTGCGTGGCTATTTTCATCCAGGTGGCACCATCGTTACTGCTTTCCACGGTGGCCGTGCGGCGAAAGTTGCTTGAAACAATATCAATCTCGATCTCGTTGTGTAGAATACCTTCTCTACCTAGGTCAGCGGTGAATATGTTGTAGCTGCCGGGAACATAACCCTTATCCAGAAGAGACACCGGGAAGGAGGTCACCTGACGCTCCGCTTCACTTATCTCTAATTTATAAGGCATTTCCATGTTCTCATCGGAAATGATGCGAAGGTCGGCCAGACCGCCTGCCGCGCCAGCAAACACTTCACGATCAGGCACCAGCTCAACAAGGCTCTCTGGTTGGAGTCCTGAAGGTAAGATAATATCCTTAACGTAGCGCCAGTCACGTTGTGAAAAGTCGGCGGCTACACTGGAAGATGCCAATGCCAGAAGCACCACAGTAATGATAAATACTTTCGTCCCGGACAAGCCGCTATTTCTCAATGAAGAATCCCTTGATGATCTTACTATAGCGCTGGTAGAGGTAGCCACTGACAATCAGAAGCACCCCAAGGCCAACGAAAGCAGCGATGCGATAACCCATCTCCAGCTTAAATACGTCGTAGACAAACACCTTGACGATGGGAACAGCCAGTAGAATTAGGGCGCCGATCCGCACGCGGCGCCAGCGTTTCACAATGCCAATGACCAATCCGATGACAGCGTAAATTGCCCAGACTGCAGTAAGGGAAAGGTTTTGAGCGTTCCTGAGTCCTTCTCTTGCAGGCAATGCCGAAGTTTGCAAGGCACTTTCGAAGGAGTCCCAGACTTCAAAGCTCAGTATCCAGAGGGAAAAGAAATTCGCCGCTATCAAAAGAGCTGTGGTGGCTACCCTACCTCGACCGGAACTCTTTCCTCCTCGCACCAGAAGATAACCTGACACGTACATGGCAGCTATACTGACTGCGAAAGCCAGGAATCGCTCATTGAGTACCGGCTGAAAGGTGCTTATGTTGACAGAGGTATCGAAGAACAGCAGGCGCACCGCCACAATGACAAAGACAACATAGCTATACAGCCGGAGCCGAGGCATCCGAAGAGTGAGTGATAGCCATATTAGAACAGTGGCTTCAACTGCCCAAGCTATCGTTGTCCATGCCCTATCCCCAAGCTGGATGGGTACAGCCACAGTCAGGAAGACCAAAGCAATGCCCAGAGCGAACAGGCTGAGCCTTGCGTTCTCGGCACTTCGTTTAAGGGCTACGTAAGATAAAGCACCATGGAATAGTGCCAGCAGGAGGACAAAACCACCCATCCATACTCGGAAATCATCCCACATTAGTCCAAGACTTATGCCGAGATAAGCGCTGGCATTAAGCACCATCAGAGCGTAGTCAAAGGCTTTAGGGACACGGCGCCAGATGATTTGAAAGAGAGTGGTGGCACCGACGAAGATGAGAAAGATGAGCGTTATGCCTACCTCAGCAGTCGTCAGACTAACCGTCCTGCCAAACTCACCATACCAGATGCCGAAAACTACCAGTGAGCAGACCAATGCCAGAAGGGTGAGCCAGCGCCAATTGCGAAAGGTGGATAGGAAAAGGACACCAAGGTCAACCACAATGACATAAGCCAAGAGCTGCCAGGCTTCGCCCATCCCGAGAGTAAAGGGGACAACGAAGGCACCGAGTATGCCTATTATAGCCAGAGCCATGGAGTTATAGCGAAGGGCTAATGCTGCCGAAGCCGCACTGACCAGCAATAGAAAGGCAATGGCGACATAAAAGTGAATCAGATTATAGATGGCAGAGGCAGCGAAGATGGAGAGGTAGAGAACAGCGACACCGCCGCCACTGAGAACCTGGGTCAAGATTGGGTACCGCTTGCGCCAGTAATAGCCCAGTCCAAGCATAGCCAGGCCGACTATAATACCCAGAATGATTTGCCCGGTGGGACCAATCCAGTTATTATCAAAGGCAAATTTCAAGAAGAAGGCGACACCGATGACAAGGGCAAGAACGCCTATTCTCGCCAGCCATCTGCCGCCAAAAATCTGCTCCCACTCCCGCTTCTTAACCCTGGCAGGTTTGCCTATGCGAGGCGGCGCTTCAACAGCGGGAATTGGCACTGCCGCTTGACTTGGCGCTGCCGGGGTGGGTTTCGCTGGAGGAGGTGTGGCTATCCCCTGCCTAATCTCCAGAGCAGCCAAGCGATTATTCATTGCGATAACCAGTTCACGCAAGCGGCGTACCTCCTCCTGAAGTGCTGGTTGTTCCTGAGGGCCTGCAGCTTCAGGTGCTAGAAGGGGAGCACCACAGAAAATGCAGAAGTAACTGGTTGGCTGGTTCTCTCGTTTACACCTAGGGCACAGCATAGTCTATCCTCTTTCTACCGCCTTAACTCTACTCTTACTTTGGGATTTCCCATCCCAATGTCTTGACAATTTTCTTTCCTGGTATTGTATCTGTCGTACTAACAATCATTTTTACCCCCCCCCCAAAAAAAAAATTACTTGCTGATTTGCTTCTCAGCCCAGTCGCCTGCCCAGGGCACCTTCCACATTTTGCCTGTGCCTGCCTGAATCACAAGGATAATCCACAATACGGCCATCAGGATCCAAATAAGTCTATATAGGATCCAGCCAATAACGGGAATCCAGCCCAAGATAAGGAGGGCTGCGGTTAATACACCGAAGGTCATAATGGATTGCCAGGCATGGAATTTAACGAAGATGCTTTTCTTTTCAAGGACGATGAAAACTATTCCCGTTATCCACCCAGCCACGTAACAAAGAAGCCCGGCAACATTGGCTGACAAACCTGTACTACTCTCCGCTTCGGCCTTAGCCGCACCTTCAGTTGGCGTTGCCGCCGCACCAAGCCCAGCGCCACACTTGGAGCAAAACTTAGCTCCCTCAGGATTTTCCGCGCCACATTTAGAGCAGAACATATTCACCTCCTTACATCAAATCTATATTACATATTAGGGGCATGTCAATAGCCGATTTTTTGTTACTCTGGATTAGATTCTTCGCTCAGAATGACAAAGGGCGAAGGGTTCAGGGTTAGAATGACAAGAAGCAAAGGGGCCGGAATCACAAGAACACGAAGGGTAATTTTTGCTCACAGGATTTCATCGTGCCGGAAAACCCAGGTGACCGAAACCACGCTATCATCTTCGGCTAAGCCCATTAGCCTGGCTCCCCGGCCACCTCTGCCCTGAATTGATACCTGCTCCATAGGAATGTTCACCACGTTGCCCCTGGCTGATAACATAACCAGGGAGCCTTGCGGGGAAACAAGCTTGGATACAGCTAAATTACCCGTTTTCGGGCCGACCCTATAAGCCCTCACTCCCTTGCCTCCCCTATTATGAACAGGATAATTTTTTATCGGGGTCAGCTTGCCGAAACCTTTTTCGGTCACTGTGAGCACATAAGCATCGGGAAGGACAATGCCCATACCAACAACATAATCGTCGACGAGACGAATGCCACGAACACCGCCACTAGTTCGAGACGCTGTCCTTAAGCTTTGGACCTTAAATCTCATAGCTTGCCCATTTCGACTCACCAGGATGACCTCATCTTCATCAGCAACCACTCCAGCTGAGACCAACTTATCTTCATGTCTGAGCCCCATAGCAATAATGCCATTCCTCCTTATCGCAGCAAATTTGCTTAGTGTAGTCTTTTTTATCACGCCACCCTTAGTGGCCATTAATAAGAACTTGTCTGAAGGAAAGCTTGCTAGGGCTAACAACACAGTTACTTCATCTTTCAAGTCAATAGGCAATAAATTAACCAGGGCTATTCCCTTAGCTGTGCGGGATGAATCCTCGGGAATCTCGTAGCACTTAAGACAGTAAACCTTACCAGTGCTGGTAAAGAAAAGGAGATTATCATGGGTGTCGGCTACCAAGACGTGGTTCACTGTATCGCCACCCCGGGTTACCATTCCCATGACGCCTTTTCCGCCACGGTGTTGCAGCCGATAAGTGCTGGCAGGAATTCTTTTAATGAACCCCCTGTTAGTCAAGGTAACTACCATTGTCTCATGGGGAACAAGGTCTTCCGTACGGAATTCTTCGATTTCTTCTGCTTCCACTATGGTCCGCCGGGAGTCACCATACTTGGATTTAAGCTCCTCAGCATCCTGGGCAACGAGTGATAATACTTTCCGAGGGTTAGCTAACAAATCCTCGAGATAGGAAATACTCTTTATCACAGCGGCATATTCCTCAGTTATTTTGTCTTGCTCTAGCTTAGCCAATCTACGAAGCGGCATATCAAGGATAGCTTGCGCTTGAATCTGTGACAGAGTAAAAGCTGCCATTAGATTGGCACGAGCGGACTCTACGGTTTGAGACTGGCGAATAATCTTGATCACCTGCTCCATATTGTTTAGGGCAATTCTGAAGCCCTCGAGGATGTGAGCCCTATCCTTTGCCTTATCAAGTTCAAACTGAGACCTCCTGGTAATGACTTGAGAACGAAAGTCAATGTAAGAAATTAGCGCCTCTTTAAGATTAATTACTTTAGGTTGTCCATTAACCAAAGCAACCATATTGATGTGAAAGGCAGATTGCATCGCAGTATACTTGTAGAGGTTATTAAGTACCTGTTGAGGTTGTGCTTCCTTTTTGAGTTCGATAACAATGCGCATGCCTTCCCTATCCGACTCATCACGCACCTCAGCTATCCCCGAAATTTTCTTCACTTTGACCAGCTCAGCTATCCTCTCTACCAAAGCTGCTTTGTTTACCTGATAGGGAAGTTCAGTAACAACTATTTGTCTCTTGCCTGCCTTGCTAGTCAGTTCGTTGGCTTTAGCGCGAAGTATAATTTTTCCTTGCCCTGTAGTATAAGCATTGTCTATGCCGCCTTTACCCCAAATTATCCCGCCAGTGGGAAAATCGGGACCTTTGACCAACTCCATTAGTTCCTCTACAGTGGCTTGGGGATTGTCAATTAGATAGGCAATGGCATCACATATCTCGTCTAAGTTATGAGGAGGGATGTTTGTCGTCATTCCCACAGCTATGCCTGAAGAGCCGCTAGCTAGTAAATTAGGCAACTTGGCGGGCAAGACAGAGGGTTCCTGGAGAGAATCATCGAAGTTGGGAACAAAGGCGACGGTATCTTTTTCGATGTCAACTAACATTTCCTCGGCAATTTTGGAAAGGCGAGCTTCGGTATACCTCATTGCCGCTGGTGGATCATTGTCAACGCTGCCAAAATTACCCTGCCCATCAACTAAGGGATATCTCAGAGAAAAATCCTGAGCCATGCGTACCATAGCTTCATATATCGGGGCATCTCCATGGGGATGATACTTCCCCATGACTTCACCAACAATGCGGGCACTCTTTTTGTATGGACTGTTGTATCGTAACCCCAAGCCATCCATAGCGTACAAAACACGTCGCTGCACTGGCTTCAAGCCATCACGTACATCAGGCAGGGCTCGGGAGACGATGACACTCATCGCATAGTCCAGATAGGAGCTTTTCATCTCCTCTTCGATATCGATAGGCTTTACTATTGCGGCTTCCATCAAATCTCAATTCCTCTCTCACCATCTTCACCAACGACGGTGAAACCTTCAGGCAAAGATTCCTCTTCGGGGCCAAGATCTTCTTCTTCCTCAAAATATCCAAGCTCAGGCGAGGCCTCACTTTCGTCAGCAATGATTCCTCGCCTGAGGAGACTTTCTTTAATACGCGTGCGCAGGTGCTCTGTAGCTTTAACAAGAAAGGAGGGACGTCCCACTTGGCTGGGATGTTGATACACTTCTTTAATAATCACCTGTACTTTATCTTCTTCTACATTGAGAATTGCCGCATCGTATCTATTTCCGCCTTGCATTAGTTTGATGAGGCGCAATCCCTGTCTCGGCTCCACCTCGCCCAAATATTCTCCACTCTGACTCGCCACAATCAGGTGCTGCCCTCTTGCTTCCAAGTGCATTTGGTCACCAAACCCCATCTTAGCTAAGACTTCGCCTGAAGCCACATTATGAAGATTAACCACCCCAGCTTTGCCCATCTCAGTTATAAAAAGGTCAAGAGCAACTCTTCGAGCTTGAGTTCTCTGGCTCGAAGCTTTCTGAGGGTCGCTACGCAAGGTCGCCATAGACTCTGATAAGCTAGTTAAACGGGCCAGGTTTTTCTTGGCAATAGCATTATCAGGGGCAAGCTCCAAAGCCTTAAAATAGGCTTCCTTAGCTCTGTCAAAATCCCCTGACTCTGTCAAAGCTCGACCAAGGCGATTATAAGCCTCGACATCAGAGGGAAATTTCTCAATTATGTCCCTGTTTACCACTTCAGCCTCCTCCCATCTGCCCTGAAGGGCTAAATCTATGGCTTCCTTGCTCAGTCGCTGTCTTAAGCGAGCTTTCTCTTCCTCTTCCTGTTGGTAGGAGGCTATATACATTTCCATAACCTTATACTTACGATGTCAAGCCAAAATTGTCAAGTTTCTTTCTCTAGCTCAAAAGCTTGATGCAATGCTTGAACAGCATCCTTAACTTTGTCCTCAGAGATAATACAGGTTATCCTTATCTCGGAAGTGGTAATTAGCTGGATGTTAATGCCCTGTTCATGAAGAACGCGAAACATTCTGGCGGCATAGCCCGGTGTATTTTGCATGCCAGTACCTACAATGCTGACTTTGGCCAATGTAGAATCGGTGACACACTGCTTACCCCCCACAGATTTAACCACTGGCTCCACGATAGACATCGCCTTAATCAAATCATTTCGAGCTACCGTAAACGTGAGATCGGTAATATTATTAATGCTGGCATTCTGGACGATGGTATCTACACTTATATTTGCTCTAGCCAGGGGCTCAAAGATTGCCGCAGCAATGCCAGGATGGTCGGGGACACCGACGACGGTGACTTTAGACACATTGGTATCATAGACAATACCCCTTGCCTTGTTTTTTACTTCCATAGAGGCCTCCTTACAAATAATGGTACCCGGGCTATCGCTAAAGCTAGAAGCCACCAAGATGGGCACATTATACAACTCTCCCAATTCCACTGCTCTGTTATGCATTACCTTGGCTCCATAGCTAGCCAGCTCTAACATCTCTTCATAGCCAATGTCCTTTAATTTCCTGGCTCCGGGAATAAGGTGTGGGTCAGCAGTATAGACACCTTCGACATCAGTATATATCTGGCATATCTCGGCACTCAAGCTGGCAGCGAGAGCAACTGCCGTCGTATCGGAACCACCACGACCCAAAGTGGTAATATCCATTTCTTGAGTCACACCTTGAAACCCAGCCACAATGACGATATTTCCCTTTTCTAACTCACTGACCACTCGTTTCGTGTCGACGCGGAGAATCCGAGCTCGGCTGTAACTGGAATCAGTCTGGATGCCTGCCTGAGCGCCGGTAAGACTGACTGACTTGTAACCCAAACTCTCCAAAGCCAGGGCTAAAAGGGTACTGGAAACTATCTCCCCGGTGGACAAAATAACATCAAGCTCCCGATCACTAGGCTGTTCATTAACTTGGTAAGCTAATTTAATCAAGTTATCGGTGGTGTCTCCCATGGCCGAAACAACAACAACAACATGATTTCCTTCGTGTTTTGTTTTAGCAATACGGAGAGCTACATTTCTAATCCTTTCGGCATCAGCCACCGAGCTGCCACCATACTTTTGAACTATAAGTGCCATCTCTTCGCCTTCATTTACTTTATTAGCCTGCCCATAATATTATATCCTTCCTTGATAAAAACACCGGTGCCTTTAGCCTCTGCTTCGGTAAATCTCTTCGCTCCACTAGCCGTGAATCCTGGCCCCCAGAGCATAAATGGAACGGGGTCAGCAACATGGGTTTGAATCTCGATCGGCGTGGGATGGTCAGGCAGAATTAGTACCCGAAGGGCATCCCTGTCCCAGGAAAGGAGCCGACTCACAACCTCTTTATCTACCCTCTGGATAGCCTCTATTTTGTCCTTAGCTAGGCCGGCATGGGCCGCCTCATCGGTTGCTTCCACATGAATAACCACCATATCATATTCCTCCAGTGCGTCCAGGGCACCAATAGCCTGAGCAACGTAATCATTGTCCAGAGCGCCGGTCACACCGGGAATATCCAGCACCTGCATACCTATCATTCGGGCTAAGCCCCGCATAATATCCACTCCGGACGTCATGGCAGCATCAAGTCCATAGGCCTCTTTGAAGGCTGGCATATCAGGTATTTTACCACTACCCCAGAAAAGCCAGACCATGGTAGCTGGAATATCGCCGCGTGCTCTTCGCTCCATATTCACAGGATGGTCACGCAGCACAAGCTCAGAGCGTGCCATAAGCTCTCTTAACAGGTCGCTCCCGGTTCCTTGGGGAAGAAATTCGCCAATAGCTTTGTCGGGAATATCATGCGGTGGAGTACAACTAGCCAGGAGGGTATCTTCCCTCCCTTTTATCTTACATATATGTCTATAGCTCACACCAGGATAGAAATGCACTTCATCGCTGCCAAGCTTTTCATTCAAACTAGCGATAAGAGCCTGGCCTTCGCCAGTACTGATATGCCCGCAGCTATAGCTCCACATCCTCCCGTCGCGAACGGCTACCAAATTGCAGCGAAAAACGGCCTCTCCTTCGTTAATAGGAACGCCCATGCCACGAGCTTCAATGGCGCTCCGGCCCCGATAATATACCTGAGGATCATAACCAAGCACAGACATGCAGGCGCAGGCGCTGCTAGGTTCCATCCCCGGCGGCACGGTGCGAAGCAGCCCGACAGCACCCGCCTTTGCTATAGCATCCATGTTTGGAGTATACGCCAGCTCCAGGCAAGTCCTCCCACCATGAGCAGCCAATGGCCAACCTGATGCTCCATCGATTATTAAAACGCAATACTTCATCCTTGCCCCAATAATTAAAGCATCATATAATAGCATAGACAAACGGGGCGTAGCGCAGTTGGTAGCGCGCAGCGTTCGGGACGCTGAGGTCGGAGGTTCAAGTCCTCTCGCCCCGATTAGCTCAGTAAAAGGGAGTACGAGCTGCTTGCGTCTAATCCGCAGGGAGAGGATATAGGTATAGGGGCCAAACATGAAGAGCTACCAAAGCGACACCTGATAAGGTGTCAGCAGGTGCACTAAATTTGACAAGAAATAAGTATTTAATTTATAGTGCCCGATTATTCTTAAATCAAAAACAGAGTAGAGGGAAACCATGATAAAGGCTGGAATCGTAGGAGCGACTGGCATAGTTGGTCAGCAATTTCTCGTTGCCCTGAAGGGTCACCCCTGGATTGAAATTGCTGCCCTTGCTGCCTCCGAGAGGTCAGCAGGGCGCAGCTATAAGGAAGCCATAACCGATGCTCAGTCTGGAGCATTGCGCTGGTTTTGCCAGGAGCCTCCCGTAGAGGAGGTTATGCCCATGCCTGTCCAGAATGCCATTGAAATGGATGTCTCCGCCTTGGAGATCATCTTTTCTGCCATAGAGTCTGACCAGGCAAAGATTCTGGAACCGAAATTTGCCAGCGACAAGGCGGTTATAAGCACGGCCTCAGCCTTCCGCTACGATGAGGATGTGCCCATCTTAATTCCGGGCATTAACTCCGAGCATGCCAAGTTAATTGATGTTCAGAGGAAAGCCCGGGGATGGAAAGGCTTCATTATACCTATTCCCAACTGCACCACCACCGGCTTGGCGATAACCCTAAAACCAGTTTGCGAATCGTTCGGCGTAAACGCCGTTATAATGACTTCCATGCAGGCCCTGTCAGGAGCAGGCCGGAGCCCGGGAGTAATAGGCCTCGACATCCTGGACAACGTTATTCCCTTTATTGCCGGGGAGGAAGAAAAGGTGCAGCGGGAAACACAGAAAATCCTGGGCAGTTTCGCAGGTAATTCAGTCAATCCTGCTAAGTTCAATGTAAGCTGCACCTGCACCCGTGTTAATGTCCGGGAAGGACATACGGAATCGGTATTCGTCTCCACCCAGAAAGCCTGTGAGGTGGGCGAGGTTGCCAGGGCCATGAGGGAATATATTGGTTCGCCTGGTGACACTGACCTGCCTTCAGCCCCCAGGCACATGATAATAGTCCACGAAGACCCGTTCCGACCTCAGCCGCGACTCGACCGGGATGCTGAGGATGGCATGGCCACGGTGGTAGGCAGAATCAGGAAAGATAACGTCCTGAAGAATGGCATCAAGTACGTTCTGGTATCCCACAACACCAAAATGGGAGCTGCTAAGGGCGCAGTTCTTGTCGCCGAACTCCTTGTCAGAGATGGGTATATTTCCTAGGCTAAAATAGAGTTGACCCCGCAATACTCCGTCTGCTAGCCTTGGCAAGCCTGCGTTCAGATTACCCGCTGCGCTATTTTCATGATAATGGAGGTTTTCTCTTATGCCAATCGGTTGCTTGCTCATAGGCGAAGGCGATGCGCAGCAGTATTTCCTCGCTGAAAGGCTTGCCCATGATTTGCATGCCTATAGGTAGGTTGTCAGCGAAGCCGGCAGGTATGGAGATAGCCGGGATTCCAGCTATGTTTATGGGTAAAGTGCATACATCGCTTAGATACATCTGCATCGGGTCTTCTAACTTTTCACCCAGCTTAAAAGGCACTATGGGCGAAGTTGGGGTGATCAGGGCATCATATTTTTCAAAGGCCTGGTCAAATTCCTGTTTTATCAGTTTGCGCACCTTCTGTGCTTTAAGATAGTAAGCGTCGTAATAACCTGCAGATAAAGCGTAAGTGCCCAGCATTATGCGCCTTTTAACCTCAGTCCCGAAGCCAAATTGTCGCGTCCTCTCCGTTGTCTCGATTACATTACTGGCATCTCGCTCGGAAAAGCCGTACTTTACGCCATCGTAGCGGGCCAGATTCGCTGAAGCTTCGGACGGAGCAAGTATATAGTAAGCAGCCAGAGCGTATTTAGTATGAGGTAGAGAGACTTCCCAATCTATTTCCGCACCCAATTCCTGGAGCTTATTTATGGCTGCTTCTAAAGCCGCTCTTATCTCATCCTGCACGCCCTCAACAAGATATTCCTTGGGAATGCCAATCTTTAGCCCTTTGATGTCTGGAATTAGTTGCTGGGTGTAGTCCGGGACAGGATAAGACACTGATGTTGAGTCTCTGGAGTCATACCCGGCAATGGCATTCATCACTAAGGCGCAGTCAGTGACATCCTTGGTTATTGGCCCAATTTGGTCAAGGGAGCTGGCGAAAGCAACCAAGCCGAAGCGGCTCACCCGACCGTAGGTTGGTTTAAGTCCCACCACGCTGCAAAGTGCGGCTGGTTGGCGGACGCTGCCTCCAGTATCAGAGCCCAGAGCATAAACAGTTTCATCAGCAGCTACAGCAGCTGCTGAGCCACCGCTGCTACCTCCGGGGACGCGACTTAAATCCCAGGGATTGTGGGTGGGGAAAAAGGCGGAATGCTCCGTAGAAGAGCCCATGGCAAATTCATCCATATTCGTTTTCCCCAATATTACCGCCTTTTGTGCCTTCAGTTTTTCTATTACCGTAGCGTCATAGAGAGGGATGAAGTTTTCCAGCATCTTTGAACTACAGGTAGTTCTTACCCCCTTGGTGCATATGACATCTTTGATTAAGGTAGGGATGCCGGTTAAAGGAGTAATTGCATAAGCAGTTTTAATGTAATTATCGAGTTTCTCTGCCTCTTTCAGGGCGATGTCTTCAACAATAGTGACACAGGCGTGAACTTTCCCTTCTATCTCAGCGATACGCTTCAGTACAGATTTTGTCAGTTCCGTGGAGGAAATTTTCCTTTGTTTAAGAAGCTCGTGTGCTTCATGAATAGTTAGCTGGTGTAGTTCATTCGCCGGCATATTTAGAACCTTTCTTTGAGGCTGCGACGCCTGATAACTTTGCGCCAGTCGCCGCCAGTTTTGCTGTGCATCTCTTTAATCCTGGGGATGTACTGTATGCCTAGGAATACCCCCAAGCCTATGGAGTAGAATACTAAAGCCAAAGGCTCGCCGTAGCGGTCGACGTAAATAAACCCCGCAACAAACGGGAAAACAATAAGGAGTAGGCTATAACTAAAAGTGGGATTACGAGTAATAAGTAAAGCTACTGCAAAAACAACAAAGAGAAACGGAACTGCCCAGGGCATCAGGAAGATGAGAATCCCGATGGCAGTAGCTGCTCCTTTCCCGCCACGGAATTTAAGAAAAACGGGGAAGATATGGCCCATTATGGCAGCTGTGGCGGTAAGGCCGTCCCGGAGGATGTCAAAGGATGTAATTGGCGTAACGCCTGACAACCACCGCACCAAGAGAATTGCTCCTATGCCTTTGCTTAGGTCAGCCAGGGTCACTAGCATGGCCTCTACTCGCCCGACCTCGTAGTAAACATTCATAGCGCCCATGTTTTTGCTTCCGACCTCGCGGATGTCTACCCCTTTTCTCAGACGACCGGCGAGATATGCTGAAGGGATAGAGCCAAGGAGATAGCCAATTATGATGGCGATAACTATTTCGTTAACCATTTGCCTGATGGGCTCACTCTAGTATTGCTTGAACCTTAAAACATTTTTCGGCTTGTTTTGGTGCGTTTGATAAAATCTCAGCTTGAGAATATGAGTCAGCTACATCGTCTTTCCTGAAGACATTCTGTAGTGGGATGGTATGAGTCGCTGGTGGCACGCTGGCTGTATCTACTTGCTTGAGTATTTCGAAGTTCTCCAGAATATTAGATAGCTGGAGGCTAAATTTCTCCACCTCCTCCTCGCTTAAGCCCAAGCGAGCAAGCCAGGCGATATGCCTCACCTGTTCGTAACTCAGTTTCATCTCAGCGTGACTATTACATTATAGCATCACACTTCATAATGTAACACCAGTTGCTTATCTTCAGGGGCAAGATTATAATGTAGAGTCGTGCAAATCCGAAACGTTGTCCTGCTGTCTCATCAAGGGGCAGGTAAAACTTCGCTTACCGAATCCATGCTTTTTAACTCAGGTGCTATTCAGCGTTTAGGGAACGTTGAAGATGGCACTGCTACCTCAGATTATGACCCACTCGAGATGGAACGTCATATGGGCATTAACCTGTCCCTGCTTCCATTTGAGTGGCAGGGGATGAAGCTGAATCTCATTGATACCCCGGGATATGCTGATTTTATGGGTGAAGTAAGATCGGGATTGAGGGTAACCGAGGGAGCAATAGTTGTAATATGCGCCGCTTCGGGTGTAGAGGTAGGCACAGAACAGATGTGGGGTGATGCTGAAAAAGCAAATTTGCCGCGGTTGATATTTGTTAATAAGATGGATCGTGATAATGCTGATTTCTTCGCTACTTTGGAGGGAATTCAGACTAAGTTGTCACCAAGATGTTTGCCTCTTCAATTACCCATAGGTTCACAAAGTGATTTTCAGGGCATTGTAGATTTGGTGACTATGAAAGCTTATACTGGCGCTACCCCGCAGGAAGCAGAAATACCTTCGCCACTTCAGGAACAAGCAGAAGCTAGCCGTGAGAAGTTAGTAGAGGCCATCGTGGAAATTGATGACGAGCTCATTAACAAGTATCTGGAGGGCGAGCCCATAAACAACGAGGAAATCTTTGCTGCCCTAAGAAAGTCTACCATTGCTGGCAAGCTGGTGCCTGTTTTTGTTGGCTCTGCTTTGCAGGGCATCGGCACCCAGCAAGTTCTCAATGGTATTTGCTCCCACCTGCCTTCGCCAGAAGAAAAGGATGCCTTCGTAGCTAAGAACGTGGCCACGGGTAATCAAGAGGAGATCAAACCTAATTCGGAGTCTCCCCTGTCCAGCCTTGTTTTTAAAACCAGCGCTGACCCCTATGTCGGTAAGCTCAGCTATTTTCGGGTTTACTCAGGCGTTATTTCCAGTAATTCCCAGGTTTGGAATGCTAACAAGAATAGCGTGGAACGGATTGGCCAGCTCTTTACCTTGCTGGGCAAAAATCAACAGCCAGTGCCGCAGGTCGCTGCCGGAGATATTGGGGCAGTGGCGAAGTTAAGTTTGACCACCACCGGGGATACCTTCTGTGCTCGCGAACATCCTGTGATATTCCCCGGTATCGAATTCCCCAAAGCGAATTTCAGCATGGCAATCCAGCCTCAGACGAAAACCGATTTAGATAAGATGAGCACCGTTTTGCCCAGGATTTGTGAAGAGGACCCTTCTCTCCAAACACGTCGAGAAGTTGATACTAACGAGTTTATTATTTCCGGAGTTGGTGATAGCCATCTGGAGATAGCCAGGGAGAAAATACGTCGCAAATTTGGAGTAGAGGTGAAATTAGACCTGCCCAAGATTCCTTACAAAGAAACTATTACTATGTCAACCAAGGCAGAGTATAAACATAAAAAGCAGACCGGAGGACATGGTCAATATGGACATGTCCGTCTGGAGTTGGAACCTTTGTCTCGGGGTGGGGGATTTGAATTTGCTAAGAAAATCGTTGGGGGGGCAATACCCCAGAACTATATTCCCTCTGTGGAAAAAGGAGTCAATGAGGCGAAACAAGAAGGGGATTTAGCTGGTTATCCCGTAGTGGACGTGAAGGTAACCCTTTACGATGGCAGCTTCCATGCGGTAGATTCTTCGGACATTGCTTTTAAGATTGCGGGAGCACAGGCCTTAAAAAAGGGATTATCTCAGGGACAACCGGTATTGCTTGAGCCTATAATGAATCTTACTATAACCGTGCCTGAGATGTATACCGGGGATATTGCTAGCGATCTTAATACCAAGAGGGGACGCGTGCTTGGAATGAATCCCAGTGATGGCATCAATGTCATTGAAGCCCAGGCACCCTATGCAGAACTGACTCGTTATGCCATAGATTTAAGGTCAATGACCCAAGGGCGCGGTAGCTTTGCGATGGAGTTTGACCATTATGAAGAGGTGCCCGCTCATATCAGTCAGAAAATCATCGCTGACAAGAAGAAGGCGAGCAAGGGCGACTGAGAGCGCCTGGAAGCTTTTATGTTATTTTAGCCAGCTAATAACTCCTTTAGCTTGTTAGTTAAGGCTGGCACCACTTCTTCGTATTTGCCCACCACTCCCAATTCCGCCTCCCTGAATATATTCGCCTCAGGATCCTTATTGATGGCTATGATGTGTTTAGAGCCTGTACATCCAGCTGTGTGTTGGCTAGCACCTGAAACAGCTATAGCAATGTAGATATCAGGGGCAACAATTTTTCCAGTAAGGCCGATATGCGCTGCCTCTGACACCCAACCATTATCAGCAGGAGGACGTGAGGCACCTACCGCACCATGCAGCAAATCAGCTAGCTCCTTCAATGTAGTCTGGAAGGGCTCAGGACCACCTATCCCCCTGCCTCCACAGATAATCACAGGGGCATCCTCAAGCTTAATACCGACCGCCTCTTCCTTAACAGTTTCTAATATCTTTGCTCTTACTTTCGACGTATCTATGTCAATCTTAGTGGGTATGACCTCTCCTTTCCTTGAGTCATCACGCTCCAACGGTGACATTGCCTTGGTCCTAACAGTAGCCATCTGAGGCATAAACTCGCTGGTGAATATAGCTTGAGCATTGCCGCCATAAACAGGACGCGTTTGTGTCAACAGCTTTGTCCCCGGGTCTATGCTTAAGTCGAGGCAATCTGTTGTCAGGCTGGTACCTAGTCTGAAGGCAAGACGAGGAGCCAAGTCTCTACCCATAGATGTTTGCCCCATAAGTATTGTCCGAGGTGAAATCTCTTTGACCAATTTTTCTGCGGCTTGCATATAGGAATCAGCTTGGTATTCTTTGAGGGCGGGGTGTTCTACAGCATAAACCTTGTCTGCTCCGAAGGCAATTGCTTCTTTGGAAGCTCCGCCAACTGCATCGCTGGCCAGCAGGCAAGATAAGTCCTCCTTCAGGTCATCAGCAAGCTTCCTACCACATCCTAGCAACTCAGTGGTAATGGAGGCTAACTTCCCGTCTGCTAGCTCACCACAAACTAATATACCTTTGTATTCAGCCATTATTTCCTCCTTAACTTTAAAGTAATTTGGCTTCTCTGAGTTTTACAGCTAGATTAGCGCCGGCCTCTGCGGGTGTCTCTCCTTCAATTATTTCACATTTGGCTTCCTTGACTGGCTGGAAGAGTTTATCTAACTTGCTATGCCTTCCAGCAGCGCCAATTTGTGAAGGCTCGAGCCCAATATCGGCTGGTTTCCAAATGACAGGTTGTTTTTTAGCTGCTGCCATGATTCCTTTCAAGGTGGCATAACGAAGTGCTCCTAACCCGCTGGTTACTATAATTAGGGCGGGAAGCGTCACTTCAATAACTTGGTAGCCGTCGGGAATAACTCGCTCAACCTTCGCTTTCCCATCGACGACCTCTACTTTACGAGCTAAAGTTACAGCCGGGATTCCTAAGATCTCAGCAATGCCTAGACCTACTTGCCCAGCATCCCAGTCAGAGGATTGCCTACCGCAGAAAATAATGTCATATTCCCCTATTTTCTTTATTGCCATAGCCAAGGCGTTGGCAGTTGACCAGCTATCGCCCCCATCAAAAGCTTCGTCTTCCAGAAGAATGAGTTCATCGCCCCCTGCAGCTAGCGCTTTCTTAATTACGTCGCGAACGAAGTTATTACCTAAGCTGAGCGCAGTAATTTTGCCCCCTCCGGTATCCTTGATTTTGAGGGCAGCCTCCAAGGCGAATTCCTCGTATTGACCGATTACAGGTTTTACGTCTGGCGGCAAGGTCATCTGGTTGTTTACTACCTTAAACACAGACGGCGGTGCTTCAGGGTCAGGCACTTGCTTGCAACAGACAATCATATTAACTGGCATTTCCTAACCTCCTTAAAGATTTTTGCAGCCAAAGGATATAGAAAAAACCGTCTGCTGTCAATAATCTGAATCACGCAGATTCGATATGAATGGTCTAAGAGGTTGAGTGGCAATAGCTACTTTAGCCACGGAATTAATGTTAAAATATATTAAGAATTGTTATTCGTGGGCTCATTTTTTAATATCGGCCATTGGTGAGATCTCTAAGCCTTCCAGCCGAATCGGTTACCTTTGTTCTGGATAAGCTATGGAAGTTAAATTCATTGCAGATAACAACGTTGGCAAACTGGCTCGATGGTTAAGGTTGATTGGCTATGATACTCTGCTGTTTAAACAAAAAGACGATGGTCAAATGATTAAAACAGCTCTTAGCGAGGGTAGGGTGATTTTGACTAAGGATACTCAATTTATGAAAAGACGCTTGGTCACAAATGGCAAACTCAAAACTATACTCATTAAGCAGGATGACCCTAAACTCCAGATGCAGGAAGTAGTGAAAATGTTGAATTTAAATTATCATTTCAAGCCCTTCTCGCTTTGCCTGGAATGTAATCAAGTATTAACAGCCAGGGGCAAGGAAGAGGTGAAAAACCTGGTCCCCGCTCACGTTTTTGAAACTCAAACTCAATATACAGAGTGTCCCGCCTGCCATCGTATCTACTGGCGAGGCACACACTGGCAGGCGATGGTCAAGAGGTTACAAGACTTGCAAGGAGAGGGTGGCGAAAGGCATACTTCTAGCTAATTCCCGGCTTTTTAACCTGGAGCTTCGATGGTAGCATGGATTAGATAGTAGTGCTATACTCAGTCCATGATGACGGGAGGATGGGGATAAAGCTAGGCACCTATGTTATTAGCAATTGATATTGGAAACACCAACATTAAGCTGGGTATATTTGACGGCGATAAGCTAAAAGCTACCTGGAATTTAGCTACCGGCATTCATCGCACTTCAGACGAGTATGGTGGAGTGGTGCTCAACCTTATGGAGCTAAAAAAGGTCTCGCCTTCAAAGGTTACCGGAGTAGTATTATGTGGTGTTGTGCCACCGCTGCTGTATACATTCGTGGAACTGTGTAGGAAATATTTAAATACTAAACCCTTAGTGGTCGAAGCTGGTGTTAAGACAGGCATGCGCATCCGCTTGGATAATCCTCGTGAGGTTGGCCCTGACCGCGTGGTCAACGCCGTGGCTGCCCAGAACCTCTACGGAAAACCGTTAATAATTATTGACCTTGGCACTGCTACCACTTTCGACGTTGTTTCCAAGGAGGGTGATTATCTTGGCGGGGTTATTGCCCCGGGCATTATCATAGCTACTGAAGCTTTATTCACTCGTACTGCTGCGCTCCCTCGAATAGAACTAATTCATCCCAAGCAAGTCATCGGCAGAAATACTATCTCTGCTATGCAATCGGGTATAATATTTGGTTACATTGAGCTTATTGAAGGCATGATTCGTCGAATAGAACAGGAATTGGGAAGCAAAGCAAAGGTGGTAGCTACCGGCGGCCAGGCTTACCCTTTTGCCGAAGAGATAGCAGCCATAGACGTAATAAATCCCGATTTAACCTTAATTGGACTGCGCCTCATTTATGAAATGAACAAGGAACAGTAATGCTTAGCAACAAAACTGTAGTTTTAGGGATAACAGGGAGTATTGCTGCCTACAAGGCAGCAGAGATTGCCAGCCAGCTAACTCAGGCAGGGGCCAAGGTGAATGTGATTATGACCAAAGAAGCCATCCAGTTCATATCACCCATCACCTTCCGGGCCATTACCGGTAGGCCTTTAGTTACTGAAATGTTTGATTTGGCTTCAGAATTCAGCATTGAACATGTCTCTTTGGCAGAAGCTGCTGATATAGTGGTCATTGCTCCTGCTACAGCTAATATAATTGCCAAGCTGGCTGCTGGCATTGCTGACGACATGCTATGCTGCACGGTGCTGGCTACCAAGGCGCCGGTGGTCATAGCCCCAGCTATGGAAACCAATATGTATAATAATCCGGTTACCCAAGACAATTTGTCCAAGCTTAAAGCTCGCAACTTTGTGATTATTGGTCCAGCCACGGGCTGGTTAGCCTCGGGTAAAGAAGGTCCAGGGCGACTCGCCGATATCAATGATATTATAGGCAGCATCCGCCATGTACTGGGGAGGGGTGGAGACCTGGCTGGCAAACATATCGTGGTTACCGCAGGCGGTACCCACGAGCCTATCGACCCGGTTCGCTACATCAGCAACCGTTCCTCAGGGAAAATGGGATATGCTCTGGCTGAAGCAGCCCGTGACCGGGGAGCTAAAGTAATATTGGTTACAGCACCTACCTCGTTACCCGAGCCCGCAGGCGTTGACGTGGTCAAAGTCAACACTGCTCAGGAAATGCGTCAAGCAGTAGAGAAGGTAACTCCACAGGCTGATGCTCTCATTATGGCAGCCGCCGTAGCCGATTACCGCCCGATAAAAGCGGCTAAAGGTAAGATTAAAAAAGGGGAGGCAGGGTTAACCTTAAAGCTGGAATGCACCCCAGACATTCTAGGCAGTGTCAAAGGAAATTTCATTAAAGTAGGCTTCGCCGCTGAGAGCAACAACCTGGTGAAAAATGCCAGGGAGAAGCTAAAGCAAAAGGGACTTGACTTTATCGTAGCCAATGATATTACAGCTGGCGACAGTGGATTTGGTGCCGACACCAATCGAGTAACCATAATTGACCGCGAAGGCAAGATTGATAGCTTACCTCTCTTGCCCAAGCGAGAGGTGGCGGATAAGGTTTTGGACAGGGTGGTGGGGATGATGAGGAAGAAGTCCAGACGCTAGGGGGACGTTCCTTGTGAATGGCGTTAGGAATGAAGAATGGACAAGAAGGAACTGAAAATTCTTGGAACCCTTGATACGATTGTCAGGCAGGAATCTGCCTGCGCCACGATTGACCAGATAGTCTGGCATGTGGAACGAAAGCTTACCCAAGACTCCGCGGCTTTGCTGGCCTGGGAGCCGGTGCCACTAGCTACGTATAGCAAGAGATTGCCCGATATGATTCGGTCGAGCTGGGTATTTGTTCTTCGTGCCGAGGCAAATACAGGAGCGGAGAGGCATCCTAACAGCCGCCAGCGAATGATGTCTTATACAGGTTCAGGTGACCTTCAGATATGGGACGGTGAAAGATGGTGCTCCAATCACCTTGTCAGTAATGCCAACGCACCGATAGAGAGCCGGTGGTTATCTATCCCGCCTAATATGTGGCATCAGGCTGTCGTTCCTAAAGATAACTGGGTAGTTGTGTCATTCCATACTGTCCCTGAGGATGAGTTAATTGAGGAGCGCCCAGATGCAATTGATACTGGGTTGACCCACCGGCGTAAATATATGGAGGAATTAAAATCGTAAGACCCATCCCCTTCTCTAAGAACTTACCTTAAGGGATGGTAAAAAGGGCGTAACGAGGGACGAAGTCCCTCTTAAGAATCCCCTCCCCCTCTCCTTCACGAAGGAGAGAGGGATTAAGGGACTTATAGTTTTTAATGTCACCCCTGCGAAAGCAGGGGTCTAGCAGTAAGAATAAGGTTGTTTTGCTGGCTTACTTATTACAAAAAAGCTATGGGTTAGATTCCCGCTTCCGCGGGAATGACAAAAACATGTAAGATGGGTTCGTTTTATGTTTATATCCTGACCAACACTAGGGATGGCACTCTGTACACTGGCGTTACCAACAACCTCATTAGAAGGGTTTATGAACATAAGAGTGGTGAAATCGAAGGGTTTACCAAAAAATACAGAACTAACAAATTAGTGTATTTTGAAGAAACCACAGACGTCTTGAGTGCTATCACTAGGGAAAAGCGAATCAAGAAGTGGCGACGCCGCTGGAAAATAGAGCTTATCGAAAAGAATAATCCTCAGTGGCGTGATTTGTATTCTGATCTTGTTTGAGCTATCGTATAGATTCCCGCTTTCGCGGGAATGATAGTGAAGCGGGAACGGCAGTGAAGTTCGGGCATAATTGGAAGGGAATCCATGGCGGAAACGGCACAGACAAAAGACGAAATACCTAAAGCCTATGAGCCAGGCAAGATAGAAAAGAAATGGCATAATTTCTGGCTCAAGCAAGGCTACTTTTCTCCTAAGGTAGATTCCAATAAGAAGCCTTTTGTCATTATCATGCCGCCTCCTAACGTTACCGGTGAACTCCACCTGGGGCATGCTCTGACCGCGACACTGGAGGATATCATGGTCAGATGGCACAGAATGAGGGGAGAGCCCACCTTATGGTTACCGGGGACCGACCACGCAGGCATTGCTACGCAAGTGGTTGTGGAGCAGCAGCTGGCCAAACAAGGGCAAACTAAAGAGGAGATAGGCAGAGAGAATTTCACTAAATTGACCTGGGAATGGGCTAATAAGAGACGGGAGGATATCAGACATCAACATCAACTCTTGGGAACTTCTTGTGATTGGACAAGGGAGCGCTTCACTCTGGACGAAGGTCCGAGCGAAGCAGTCCGTACTGCCTTTGTACGTTTGTACAACAGGGGGTTAATCTATCGTGGGGAGCGAATGATAAACTGGTGTCCTCGCTGCCAAACTGCCCTCTCCGACCTTGAGGTAGAGCATAAAGATATTGTCGGACATCTTTATTATATTCGCTATCCTCTAACGCGAAGAGAGGGCTTCGTCACCGTAGCTACTACCCGACCGGAAACTTTTCTCGGCGACACGGCTGTGGCGGTAAATCCCGAAGATGAGCGCTACAAGAATCTCGTAGGCAAGAGTGTCACCCTCCCTATTATAGATAGGGAAATCCCTATAATCGCTGATGAGGCTGTTGATACTTCTTTCGGCACCGGAGCGTTGAAGATAACTCCAGCCCATGACCCCACAGACTTCGAAGTAGCCCAGAGACATAATTTGCCACTGGTAAATATCATGAACCCCGATGCTACTATGAACGAAAACGCCGGGCCTTACCGCGGACTGGAAAGATTTGCCTGTCGAGATAAGGTATTAGCCGACCTGGAAGACGAAAAGCTTTTGGAGAAAATCGAGCCCTACTCTCATTCGGTAGGACATTGTGGTCGTTGCCAGACGATGATTGAACCCAAAATCAGCCTGCAGTGGTTTGTCCAAACACAGCCCTTAGCTAAAGCTGCCATTGAGGCTGTTAAAGATGGCAGGGTCACTATAATGCCGGAACGCTTCGCCAAGATATATTTTGACTGGATGGAAAATATCAAAGATTGGTGTATCAGCCGACAACTATGGTGGGGACATCGCATCCCTGTATGGTACTGTCAGGGCTGTGCTGAGGTGACTGCATCGGTAGATGAACCGACAGCATGTACTCATTGTGGTTCAAAACAAATCATCCAGGACCCTGATGTCCTTGACACCTGGTTTAGCTCAGCTCTATGGCCGCATTCTACGCTAGGCTGGCCAGAGGACACTGCTGACCTCCGCTATTTCTATCCCGGCTCGGTAATGGAAACTGGCTATGACATCCTTTTCTTCTGGGTCGCCAGGATGATTATGATGGGACTGGAAGATACGGGTGAGATACCTTTCCACACTGTTTACCTTCATGGCCTGATTCGCGATGAAAGCGGAGAAAAGATGAGCAAATTGCGAGGGAATGTCATAAACCCCTCTGAAGCAATAAGCAAGTATGGTGTTGACGCTCTCCGTTTTGCTCTAACTACCGGGACTGCACCGGGGAATGATATAAATCTGGGCAAAAGTAAATTGGAATCCAGTCGCAATTTTGTTAATAAATTGTGGAACGCCACTAGATTTATCCTTCAGAGCCTGGACACTGAAAGGCTAGAAGCTCAGGCGATAGGGCTTCAACCGCAGAAAATAGAAGACCAATGGATTGATGGCCAGCTCAACAAGCTTGTCAAAAATGTTACCGAGCTGATGGAAAAGTTCCAATTTGGTGAAGCAGAGCAGCAGATTTACGATTTTGTCTGGTCGAAGTTCTGTGATTGGTACATTGAAATTGCTAAGATACGGCTTCGTCCTCACCCTGCCCTCTCCATGGCTGGAGAGGGTTTTGGTGAGGTTTCACCTTTGTCTTTTCTGGTCAATACATTGGAAAAATCACTGCGCCTTCTGCATCCTTTCATGCCTTTCATTACCGAGGAGCTCTGGCAAAGCTTGAAGCAGCGTCTACCTGACAAGGGGCAAATGCCGGCTTCTATAATGATAGCTCCTTATCCCTGCGCTGATGATAAAGCCTTTGCTCCAGAAGCAGAGCGGGTGATGGATTCCGTAATAGAAGTTATCCGCTCTATTCGTAACGTTCGGGCTCAATATAAGGTAGGGCCAACCAGATGGATTGAAGCCCAAGTTTATACTGGTGAGCTTCTTTCGAGTCTTATCACACAAGCAAATATAATGGAAACACTGGCTAAAGTTCGCCCCTTAACGATACTCGGTCGCCAGGAAAGGGAACCCACTAAAGATAAAGCCCTGGTTTTGGTGTTGAAAGAGGCTGAGGTAGTTGTGCCTTTGGCAGGCATGGTGGACCGGCGTGCTGAAGAACAACGACTGGTAAAGGAAAGCGAAGAAATCAAAGGAAGAATCGCCCAACTTGAAGCCAGGCTAAGAGATAACGCCTTTTTAAGCAAAGCGCCATCTCAGGTTATTGAAAGAGAGAAGCAAAAGCTTGCTATGTTCGAAGATAAATTGAAAAGGTTACACCAGGAATTATCTCAACTGAACTCTTCATCGGCTGATAGCTAAGAGTTATTGGCTTTCTGAAAGTGAAAAGTGAAGCGATTTAGCTTTTAGCTTCAACAGTCCGTGCAACTTGGTCAGGGCTTTTTTAGTATCGCTGGCCACGCAGGATTTATCACGCCCTTTTATGCGATATTTAAATAGCCAGTAGGTAAATTCATTAAGCTCGCTCAGGCTTATAGACCTGAGCTGAGGATAATGTCTCTCCTTTCTGAACTGCTTTAAAAGAGCAAATTGAGTGGCACCATAAATGCGTTGGTAGGCATCGACGACTACTCCGTTATCGTTGTTCAAACCTAAAACTCTCTTTTTCTTTCGTATCTCTTCAGTTACAGCCAAAATGAGAAATTTTTCCACAAGAATGCCATAGAAATAGTTGAGATGAGCCTGATATTTGGAAGCACCGATTAGATTCTTAAATTCGTCTTTAGATAATTCTATTGGTGGTGTATCGAAGAAGAGAAGATTAATCCGCTCCTTTTCTGGAATAAGTCCATCGAGTTCTTCACATAACCTCTCTGTCAGAACTAGCCAATCGAAGGCTTCGTTGTCAACAAGATACTGATAATGTCGCCCGGCGTAGTCCTCTTCAGGACTACGCCATAGGCGAATGGCTTCAAGCACGGCCACATACCAATTCTTGCCTTCAGCAATAGCACTTTTCAGCCCTTGGATTGCCTGAGTATCTCGAGTAGACACTCCAGCCACCTCCACAATTATTCCGGAAAGTTACATTATATCTCCATCAGCCCAGGGACTCAAGGCACAGCATCCTCCTGTATGATTAATATATGGTGACCCTTGCCGTTATGCGCCTATCTATAATTGACAGGGTTTACTGCTTATTTGCGACATCAATCGGCTTACGCAGTGGCTTGAAAATGCCGCGGGCGGCTATATTGGAGACAACCTCCTCAGCTTCCTTGATTATCCTGTCTATCAACTCCTTGACCGTTGGAATGTCATGAACAAGGCCTATTACCTGCCCCACGCTAAGCAGGCCGTTATCGGTATCACCTTCTTCAAGCAATTTCATTCCTACTCTGCCGCTTATGAGCGATTCCAGTTGATGTATATCGGCGCCTTGCTTTTCCAGCTCGAGTACCTTTTCGGATGTGGGGTTTCTCAATGCTCTCATCGTGTTGCGGAATGAGCGCAGCACCAATACTGTGTCACGCTCCGATGCTGTGGTTAGGAATTCTTTTACTTTGGGATGTCCTGGCGCCTCTTTAGTTGCCATAAAGCGGGTACCCATATTGACTGCTTCTGCTCCCAGTGCCAGGGCGGCAACAAGACCACGCCCATCGCCGAAGCCTCCAGAGGCGATAACGGGAATTTCTACAGCATCAGCAGTCAGCGGAATCAGGACGAGGGATGTAACATCCTCCTCGCCAGGGTGTCCGGCGCACTCAAAACCATCAATGCTAACGGCGTCGCAGCCTATTCGCTGAGCGGTGCGAGCAAAGCGGACTGCGGTGCACTTGTGTATCACCCTTACTCCAGCCGCCTTAAGCCGCTCCATATATGGCTCCGGGCTTCTGCCGGCTGTTTCCACAATCTTTATTCCGGAATCGATAACCGCATCTAAATAGCCGTCAATATCCACAGGGCGAAGAGTGGGCAACAGTGTTATGTTTACTCCGAAGGGTTTATCAGTAAGCGCTTTGGTCTTTTTGATTTCAGCAGCCAGTTCCGCGGGGGTTGGAAATGTAAATGCCGTGATTATGCCGAGCCCTCCGGCGTTGGACACTGCGGCTACCAGTTCTGCCCGGGAAATCCACATCATTCCGCCTTGGGTGATAGGATATTTGATACCGAGAAGCTCGGTTATGCGTGTTTTAAACATAGTGTTTCCTCCTTCTGATATTTGTTCTGATTATAGCACCTAAGCAATTAATCCAGCATATTCACATAGGCTTATGTTCTCCTACTTCCCCTTAAAAACAGGCTCTCTTTTCTCCACGAAAGCCCGCGAGCCTTCAAGATGGTCCTCTGTTTCGGTGCAGAAACTGAAGGCTAAAGCATGGTATTGCAGTGCGAAGCACTGAGCCAGTTTCATCGGGCCGAGACAGGCAAACGCGCTGCCCGACAGGCTATTTGCCCTTCCAGCGAGGCTCCCTCTTTTCAAAGAAAGATACGATGCCTTCCTGGACGTCTTCTGTCTTGCAACTTAACTGGAAGCAGTAGCGCGCGACCTCCTGGTGAGCTTCCATGGTGTGCGCAAGGCCTGTATACATCAGTTGCTTAGCCATCTGTACTGCTAAAGGGGCACCTCTGGTTAGCTTCTTGGCCATTTTTCTAGCTGTGGGCATCAATTCTGCGTCAGGCACAACTTTACTCACCAGTCCTATTCGCAGCATCTCTTGAGCGTCGATGATATCTCCTGAGAATACCAGTTCACAGGCTTTGGATAGTCCCACGATGCGAGGTAGGAGATAAGTCCCTGCGCCGGTATCCGGGGTCATACCTCTCAAGACGAACACCTGTCCCCACCTGGCGCTTTCAGCAGCGATTCTGATATCGCAGTGTAGTGAAAATTCGGCTGCGATGCCTACGGCGGCTCCGTTGATGGCGCAAATCACCGGCTTGGGAATACTGTTGAAGAACCAAATTGACTGGCGGTACTCTGTGGAGGTCTTCTCTTTCATAAGGTTTATCTCTACCTCCGCTGTCTGGGGCACTTCGCCCGAGATATCGGTTCCAGCAGAAAAGGTACGACCGTTTCCGGTCAGTATGACGGCTCTCACCTTGTCATCCTTCTTGATGTCTTCGATGATGGAATTAATCCTGAAGAGCATTTCGTGTGTTAGCGCATTCAGCTTCTCGGCACGGTTGAGCGTTATTATGCCAATGCTATCCTCCTTGGTGTAGAGTACATCCTGTTTTGCCATTATGAACCTCCTTTTTTCGTAATTATCCGGTAGTCTGTCAAGAGCCTGACATTTCTTCGGGATTTCCCTGTGCCTCCAGGGACAAAGTGCCATCTAAGTCAGGAAGGGCCATGCTAGTTATCTATTCCTATTTAAAGTGGCAAGCAATTCTGCGAGGGGCAGAGTATTTAATATATGCTGCGGCTCACACCAAGCCCGTCGAGCCACGCCAACCCCGAATCGCATAAAGCCCAGATGAGCAATGCTATGAGCATCGGTCCCGATGGCGAGCTTTACCCCCACGTCTCTGGCACGGAAAGCGTGGATATCCTTTAAATCGAGGCGGTCAGGCATGGCGTTAATCTCCATAATCTTATTATACTTAGCTGCCGCCCGGAAGATGGCTTCCAGGTCTATGGCCACGGGCTCACGCTCTCCTATAAGGCGGCAAGTAGGGTGGGCAATCATGTCGACATCGGGATTTTCTATGGCATTTATTACCCTCCAGGTCATCTTTTCTTCACTTTGGTTCATGGCGGAGTGCACAGCAGCAATCACCATGTCCAATTCAGATAAAATTTCGTGTGGCAGGTCTAAGCTGCCATCTGCCCGAATGTCAACCTCGATGCCGGTAAGCACATGAATTCCGGTTAATCGCTCGTTAAGAGCTTTGATTTCAGCAAGTTGCTGCCTCAACCTCTCCGCATCAAGACCGTGAGCAATACCACGTCCAGCGGAATGTTCCGTGATTGCGATATATTGATAGCCCATATCTTTGGCAGCCAGAGCCAGTTCCTCAATGGAATCATGCCCATCGCTCCATTCAGTATGGGTGTGAAGGTTTCCCTTTATGTCAGATAACTCCACGAGCCTTGGTATAGCTCCCTGCTCAGCTTTTTCTATTTCACCTTGTGCCTCTCTGAGTTCTGGCGGAATATACTGAAGTCCCAGCCGATGATAGAATTCCTCCTCTATAGAAAATTTTTCCAGCTTGTCTGTAGCTATAACAGTTATCCCATATTCACTCAGCTTTAGTCCTTGCTTACGCTCTCTTTCTCTCAGGGAAATGTTATGCTGTTTACTCCCGGTAAAATACTGAAGCAAGGAACCAAATGACTCATGCTCCACTATCCTCAAGTCAACTTGCAATCCGCCGCTGACAATAACACTGGCCTTGGTTGACCCTTGAGCCAGCACCTGCCTTACATTAGGCAGGGCAACAAAAGCGTCTATAACCTCCTTAGGGTTATCAGCAGTGCCCATCAGGTCAATATCACCCACTGTTTCTCGAAAGCGACGTAAGCTGCCAGCGGGAGTGAGATTTCTCACGCCGGGGACAGAGCGGAGGGCACCTAGGATTTCCTCAACAATAGGCAGAGCTTCGCCGATGGGGATGCGCTGGTCCTTGCGGCGCAATGCCTGGATTTGGTGAAGGATATTATCAGCGGTCTTTTCGCCAAGGCGGAAGAGATGAGCCACTCGCCCTTCATTGATTGCTCGCTCCAGTTCATCCGCCGAGCTTATACCTAATTCGCTGGAAAGCTTGTTAGCCGTCTTAGGACCGATCCCTGGTATGGCCAGGAGATTAGTTATCCCCTGGGGAAACTCCACCTTCAGATTCTCATAATAACCCAGCTTACCGGTTGTTATCAGCTCGGTGGTCTTTTTAGCTATTGCCTCACCCACGCCGGTAATACTCTGCAACTCCTCCCCTTCGTCAATCATAACCTTTAATTCCCTGGGGTAGTGCTCGATAGCCCTGGCTGCCTTCTGATACGCACGAATCTTAAAAACATTCTCCCCTTTAAGCTCCAGAAGGTCAGCAATGTCCTGAAATACCTTAGCTACCTCGCTGTTTTTCATGCCTTGGCTCGCCTTCTCCCCTCCTTTGGTTATTATACCCTTGTTTCCCAGGCCTGTGATAGCTGAAAGTGCTTTCCATCATCTAACAAGCTACCCCAGGTCATTATCCTGAATAGTAAGAACCATCGGGCATCTCTCCGCCTTGGTCGTCCTTGTTAGGGCGGTGATTACTAGCCTGATAAATCTGGCAACTACAAAATGTCCGTAGGGTTGGGGCTTGCCCTCGACCACATCCCTCTTTTGTCATTGCGAGCGAAGCGTGGCAATCTCCCTGGCAATCGTCAAGGTTGGTGGATTCATCAATTTGCGGAGAGAATGGTAATAAAAGAGCCGACCGTGTCAGACACGGTCGGCTCTTGGCATAGCGAGTATGATGTACTATGCTAGGACTGGTGTCTCACCCTTGTCCTAGTGCCCAGCACTCTGCGTCACCCTAATTCCGCCATATATCTCCCGTAGCTTCAACTACCCAAACAATGGGGTCAACCAGGAGCTCCCTGACCAAAGTCCTCACGAAGTTATGTTCTGATATAAAGTCTGCGATAGGGGGGCTGACCTGGTAATAGAGGTCAACAAGTCGGGAGCCCATGGTGCTTTCCAGCAACACGCCGTCCCGGAACTCTCGCAACACGTCGAGCTGTTCAGCAGTGGAAGTTCCGTAGGCTGCGGTGGCTATGAAGCACCCCTCGGATGGGGGTGCGGGTTCGGGTTCTGCTGGATTCTCCTCAGCAAATTCGGCGGTGATTTCATAGTTGCCGCTCATAGTGATGATGGCGTATCTGTTATCCGTGCCAACAATCTCAAGAGTGCCGACATCGCCTGACCACTTGTCAAACGTGTAGCTGCCAAGGGCGTCAGTCAGGGCAGCTTTCAGGTAGACTACTTTCCCACCACGATAGGTGAACATCCCCTCGCCAGGCATGGTTACCGAGCCTCCAGTGGTGCTGGTGATGGTGAGGGTGTACTCATCCACAACCGTCACCCGGGTATTGCCAGCAATTGGTTCTTCATCGGATTCTGCGCCAATGGAATATTCAAGAGAACCAGCAAAGGTATAATTGCCGGCGGCGGCATCATTCGGCACCTGGACTTTATACACTGCGGTGAACGCTGTGCCCTCGTCGTAAGGCCCATCCCAGGTATATTCCGCCTGGTTAGCTGCCGGAGTCTGGGCTCCATCTGCAGCCGGGTCAGTCCATGCTGTATTAACACTTACATCCCAGCCAGCAGGAGCAGTGTCGGTGAGCGTGATGTCACAAAAATCATTCTCCGGGGCAGCAAAGGTAATGGTTACCTCAAATTCCTCTTCCTTCGTTACCACTTTCGGCGATTTTCGGACCGGCGGTAGTGGCGGTAAGGAATGCTCCTTGAGAATATTCCATATGTGTTCACTGCCGTCGATATGCATGGTAACGTTGCCAACCATGTAGTCGGGCGCATACTGGGGTCCGCCGGGCCATGTATGCCCGCCGCCTTGGACCTTATACAATACTACCTCTGTCCCATCTGTCCCTCCACCGTAGGCATAGCGGGTAACTACGGTCGAATCTCCCTCAGTCGGCCCCCATACAGTTTCCACCGGCCCGGTGGTTGTATTGTTGACATCCTTCCAGTAATCGATAGTCTCATTGACAGAACCAGTCACATCTGGCATGCCATCATAAGCAACGATTGGGTCATCTGTGCCTTGCATCAAAATCATGGTTACCGGACAGCCAACGTCTAGGTCGAAATCCATATACGGCTCAAACAGATTTAGAGTCATTGGTGAACAAACCGCTGCGAAGCCTGCGAACGTGCCCGGCAACAGCATGGACACATAGTATGTAAGCATAGCGCCGTTGGACATCCCCGTGGCGTATACTCGACTTGCATCAATTTTGTATGTGCTCTTAAATAAGTCAACCAGCTCCGCAATAAATCCCAGATCATCAACATCATAGTGATATTGTAATGACCCTGGTCCGTCCAGATTCCACTGGATAGTATTATTGGGGAGCACTGGCAAGATGGGGTGGGTTCCCGGTATATTTGTGGCGTCCGGATACACGACGATAAACCCTTCCGTTTCGGCAAGCTCAGCAAAGCTGGTTAGAGTTTCTTGTCCCTCTCCGCTGCTGCCCAGGCCGTGAAACGAAAACACTAAGGGGACCGGGTCTCCTGAAGCATTGTAACTGGTCGGGACATAGTATTCCCACGTGCGCGTATATCCACCGTACGGCATCGAACCTGATGAGAGCGTAGGCTCATCGGCGACAACAATAGGACTCCCTACGGGCAACACCATCGCCATAATTACCAAAAGAGCAATAACGCAATATTTCTTTAAAGCCATTTTTCCCTCCTCCCTTTTAGATTCTTTTTACATAAAAAGGCCTGATAAAACTCATAAAACTATATTTACTCTATGACCTTCACCTCCTTTACGGTATGTATCTACTAAATGCCAACAACTATTGCTTACAAACTTATACGCACAGGTTTTTAGAAGCGTGGCTGCTACGGCACCCTCGAAATTGCTGCGGATGGAGTTTTTTCATTAGGAGAAAGACCTCAGGGGACTTTTCCCCAAGTTATAAACCTTAAAAAGGTAATTGTAGCAAATTTCTGCTTCGAATGTCAACTACTAACGCTGCATTGCTGCTTGAGCGGATTGCCTAAATAGTCGTTTGTGGTACACTAATGCCATTTAGAAGGCACTTGGGAACCATGGATTCATAAAAAGGTGTAGTCCGTCGCAACTGGAATGCAAAAGTACATCAAAAACAGGATATTAGGGGGCTATGACCTGAACCTTCTGGCGGTGGTTGGTATATCCACACTGGTATTAGTTCTGGAACATTACCATCCTTTAAACATTGATTTTCCCCGGGCAACGAAGCTCATTTATTACCTGCTGGTCCCACTGGCGGCTGGGTGGCTGCTTTTTCGGGATAAGCCCTGGGATTATGGCATCCGCATTGGCCGCTGGAAAGTGTCGATAATTCTAACCGCGGTCTGCCTTGCTGCCATGGCGCTGATTCTCTATGGGGCCGGTAAAATGCCTGAGTTTCGCTCTTACTACCATAAGAATGCCATAGAATGGTCCGAGCTGCTGCTCGACGCCGCACTATACATGTTTGCCTGGGAATTTTTGTTCCGCGGATATATGCTGTTTGGGCTGGAAAAATCGATAGGCAAAAGTGCTATCTTTGTGCAGGCCATTCCTTTTGTGCTGCTTCATCTGGGCAAGCCCTTTTTAGAGACGCTGTTCTGCATCCCCGGCGGCTTCATTTTGGGTTATGTGGCTTACAGAACGAGGTCGTTTTTGCCTTGTTTCATCATTCACTTCGGTATCTACGTAATGATGATTTTTTTCACCAATTACTAGGGTCTCGGTGCAGTTCTGCGTTCTGCTTAGAATGTCAACTGCTAACGCTGCATGGTTGCTGCTTGAGCAGATTGTCCAAATAGTCGTTTGTGGTATACTCATGCCATTAGAAAGCACTTGGGAACCTTGGGCTAGTAAAAATGCGTAATCTGTCACAACTGAAATGCAGAAGTACATCAAAAACAGGATATTAGGGGGCTATGACCTGAACCTTCTGGCGGTGGTCGGCATATCCACGCTGGTATTAGTCCTGCAACGCTACTATCCTTTAAACATCGATTTTCCCTCGGCAACGCAGCTTTTTTATTACCTGCTGGTCCCGCTGGCGGCGGGTTGGCTGCTTTTTCGGGATAAGCCGTCGGATTATGGCATCCGCATCGGCCGCTGGAAACTGGCGATAATCCTAACCACAGCTGCTCTTGCTGTCATGTCGCTGATTATCTATTGGGCCAGTAAAAGGCCCGACTTTTACTCTTACTACCACATGCACTCCGTAAACTGGCCCGCGTGGCTGCTCACGTGGACACTATACATGTTTGCCTGGGAATTTATATTCCGCGGGTATATGTTGTTTGGACTGGAAAAATCGATAGGCATAAGTGCTATCTTTGTGCAGGCCATTCCTTTTGTGCTGCTTCATCTGGGCAAGCCGTTTTTGGAGACGCTGGCTACCATCCCCCAGGGCTTCATTCTGGGCTACATAGCATACCGAACAAGATCGTTTTTGCCTTGTTTTATCATACATATTGGCATCCACGTGCTGATGGCTGTTCTTACTTACTAGGGCATTGCTGCAGTTCTGACCTTATGCTTAGAATGGGAAGTGGGGGAGCACCTTGTCAGGGTGCAGGGCAAGGAGGGCGACGACGAGTACCGGCCACTGGGCAAGGTATGCTACCAGCGGATGTCTTCCCGGCAAAGTCAGCGCTGAGGCAACCGGGTTGCTGAATTCATGAATATTGAATAGTCTCTTCCCTTGCGGGTAGAGAATTTTGCCGGCAAACATTCCCACAAGAAAAAGTCCAAACCACGACTGCAGCGGCCAGTAATCCAACGTTCTATGGGGGTATATCATCAGCCAGAGCAGCCAGGGAGAGTCGACAAAAACCCTTTGGTCCACTAGGTAAATGTTTAGTGCCATCACAGCAACACCTAGTATCAGGTTAATGTAGCGGAATCTTAGAAAAAAAGGCGCAAGTATGAACGCAATCCCGAAGAAGTGAAGTATGCCGAATCGGACATATTCGTCTGGGGCGATTATCCATGTGAGCAGAGTAATCACCATGCCCCATCCGAATATCTTCAAGCCTCTTAGCACAAACGCAGAGATTTTTATCTTCAGGCCTCCCAACGTAAGCTCTGACATTCCCTTGCCTCTGGAATAGGTGATTGTGAGCGATACTCCGGCGAGGAAAGTGAAAGGTCCAATGATCATCAATCTGGTAATCCACCACCAGAGCCCATGATACGGGCCGGGCACGTCGGTGTATTGAATATCGAAGTAGTTAAGTAGATAGAGCGTATGGAAGGTTATCATCATTGCTATGGCGATGGTGCGTAAGAGGTCTATCTCCCAGAAACGGCTATGCCTGATTGTATTAATCTGAGTGGTGCCTGCCATTTGTCGAGCTTTCTGGCATGATTTTATCATGTTTTGGTCATTGGGCGTTGGCGTTGTTTAGGGTTTCGGTGGAGCCATAGTACAATAGGTCTATGGCAAATGGGTATTGACAACTGCGTAAGTCAAGAATAATCTAAGCAGGAAGATTATTGTGGCTGCAATCTAATCAACAAACGCTATGCCCAACGGTTGAAAGTTAGAGTGGGGCAGGCGAATTAGCGGAAGTGAATCATGTTGCTTATACCAGCTTTTAAAATAGGTTTGTGGAACGCCTGGATTTTCGAGCTTTGTTCCCTATTACCTCTTCCAATAGTGTTGCTTATTCAGAAACGCCGAGCTTCAAAAAGCGAAAAGGGTGCAGGGGCAAAAGGCGAGCTTGATTATATGGATGAGACTGAGAAAAGGCTTTTCGGTTTTTCCAGAGTAGTTATGTTCCTCCCCATCATATACTCCATTTTCCTGCCATTAAGATTAGGGGCGACGTGGTTTTACGTGGGTCTTCCTATTGCTTTGGTGGGATTAATTATGTTATTGACAGTCTGGGTTAGTTTTGCCACCACTCCAGTTGGTGATGAGCCAATCACCACAGGACTGTACCGTTACTCCAGACATCCGATGTATCTCACCAGCTTTTTTATGGATATAGGCATAAGTATAGCCTGTGCCTCGTGGCTCTTTCTATTGCTTACGATTGCATCAATGCTTTTCTCACATGTTCGTTTTGCAGGTTTTGAAGAACGTTTGTGCCTTGAAAAGTACGGCAACGCCTACCGTGAATATATGAACAAGACCCCCAAATATCTGGGAATACCTAAATCATAAGGAGAGAAAAATGTCGCTTATGCCTGCCTTTGAAATAGGTATATGGAATGTTTGGATTTTCATGGTTTGCAGTCTAATACCTGTTATTTTTCTTTTTATGCCTTTAGTCTCTAGAGGCCAAAAGGGGAAAACCGCTTTTACTGCTTATTTTAGCAAGATGCAGAAAAATGCTTTTTCTACTACCCAACTAATCTTTTTTATACTTATCATATACTCTATTTTCGTACCGTTAAAATTAGGTACGGTATGGTTCTACGTTGGCCTCTCTGTTTTTCTGATAGGATTCATTCCGTATGCAATGTTGGCTGCGAATTTTGTGACAACACCACTTGACAAGCCCGTTACCAGGGGAATATATCGCTATTCAAGGCATCCCATGTACCTAACTATGTTTCTAATGTTATTAGGAGCGGGCATAGCTTCAGCTTCATGGATTTTCCTATTACTTTCCGTTGTAGATATAATTATGCCGCCTTTATTCGTAGAGGCCGAAGAACGCTACTGCCTTGATAAATATGGCGACGCCTATCGTGAATACATGAACCGGACTCCAAGGTGGATAGGAATACCCAAATCAGTGGCAAAGTAAAAGAGCAATACACCTCCTGGGCAGCCACTTATGATAAGGAGAGAGTGGCTATCTTTGCCCGGGCAGGATATAGCTACGAGGAGTTTATGGACCGCTTTGTAAAATGCTGCGGATTAAAAGATGGCATGAATATATTGGACGTCGGCAGTGGGACAGGGCTCACCGCCATTGCTCTGGCCAAGGCACTTTCTGGAAACTGCAAGATAGTGGGAATCGAGCCGATAGAGGCTATGGCAACCAGCGCCAAAGCCAACATCAAAAAGGAACAGCTTGAGGATGTCATAATGATTAAGAAAGCCCCAGCCGAAAGCATCCCAGGTGAAGACTCGGTTTATGATTTAGTAACCTGCACCTTTGCCATGCGTCACATGAATATAAATAAGGCTTTAAGTGAATTTATCAGGGTTTTGAAGCCGAAAGGTAAGATTGTCATTGCCGACATATATGCGCCTGAAAAATGGAGAAGCGTATTGGGGAAGGTCATGACCCCTTTTCTCCGGTTCGCATTCAGGTTCAGCAAATACAAAGCGGAAACGAAATCCAGAGTGCTTACTATTAACGAGTGGAGAGCCTTGCTTGAAGGCTTGGGATTAACCATAATAGAGGTTGTGCAGTTTCCGGGGAAGAAGGAGCCTGAGTGGGAGTTAGGCAGAGCTATAATAGCCATGGGGAAATGAGAAAGGGAGGTTGGTAATCAATTTTAGGAGGCAAAATCATGTTGCTTGTACCCGCTTTTAAAATAGGTGTCTGGAACGCCTGGATTTTCATGATTTGGCCGTGGGTAGATATGCTCGCAGTAAGGCTTGTTGGGTCAGATGTATATCGGAGAGCGTCGGGGCTGCCTTCTGAAATGAAAACCAGCCATCGATACAGGGTAGTCAGCTATGTATCTATGGCGGTAGATACTATGGCTGTCGCCTATTCTATTTTTTTACCACTCAAATTAGGCACGATATGCTTCTATGCCGGTCTTAGCATTTTCCTGCTAGGTCTAGTTGTGCTTGCGGCTGCTACGGTGAATTTCGCTACGACACCGATGGATGTACCGATTACCCGAGGGATATACCATTATTCGAGACACCCATTGTACTTAGCCTCATTGTTGATATATTTGAGCGTTGGCATAGCTTCAGCCTCGTGGGTCTTCCTGCTGGTTTTCTTTGTACAGTCAGTCTCGATAAGAATTGCGGCAGTTGGAGAGGAACGCTACTGCCTTGATAAATACGGCGACGCCTATCGTGAGTATATTGATAAGACGCCGAGATGGTTAGGATTGCCGAAATCGAAGACGGAGTGAAAAGCAAGCAATGCGGGGTGGAGCCATAGTATAATAAGTCTGTGGCCAAGGAAGAGAAACCACTTTTACTGCTATTTGACGGCAATGCCCTGGTGCACCGCGCCTTTCATGCCCTGCCCCCGCTGACCCAACCCAAGACCGGGGAGCTGGTAAATGCCGTCTATGGCTTTGCCAGTACTTTGCTCAAAGTATTTGCTGATTTTAAGCCCACTCACTGGGCTGTCGCCTTTGACCGTCCCACACCGACCTTCCGGCATGAAATGTTCGAGGAATACAAGGCGCAGCGCCCGGCCACGCCCGAGGAATTGAAAAGCCAGATAAAAAAGGTCCACCAGTTAGTGGAGGCCTTCCATATCCCCGTTTTTGAAATCGATGGCTTCGAGGCCGACGATGTCCTGGGCACCTTAAGCAAGCAGGCTGATGAGCAGGGCATTGAGACCATCATTGTTACCGGGGACAATGACATGCTGCAGTCTGTCTTGCCTCGAGTGAAAACCCTTGCTCCCAGGCGAACCTTCACAGATACCATCCTTTACGATGAGGAAGCAGTAGAACAGAAGTATGGCATCAAACCAGAACAACTCGCTGACCTTAAAGCACTGGCTGGCGATGTCTCGGACAATATACCTGGCCTGCCAGGTGTCGGTGAGAAAACAGCCGCTAAATTACTTCAGCAGTATGGCAGCCTTCGGGGAATCTACGACCATATTGACGATATAACGCCGGGCAAGTTGCAGGACACGCTACGCGAATATCGCGCTCAGGCTTTCCGGAATAAAGAACTGTCCACTATAGTCAAAGATGTTCCCATCAAGCTGGACTTGAAGACCTGCCAGGTTAGCCACTACGACAGGAACGAGGTGGCCAGGCTTTTCCAGGAGCTTGAGTTCATTAAATTGCTTCCCAGGCTGCCCCAAATACAGGCCGAGAGCCCTCCCTCCGTAAGGGCGGGTCTTGTACCCGCCTATCCATCAACAGTCAAGTCCCACATAGTGAACACTGAAGCAGCTTTGAAGCAGCTTATAGGCGAACTGGAAACGGCACACGACCTCGCCATAGAGGTTGAAACTACGGGCGAAAAGGCCGCGATGGCGGACTTGGTAGGCATAGCAATATCACCAGCCCGGGGGAAGGCGTTTTATATACCTTTGGGGCACCAGGGCTTAAATCAGCCGCAGCAATTGCCGCTGACCCTGGTCACTGCCAGGCTCAAATCAATTCTGGGGAACGCCGGCATAGGCAAGATTGCCTATAACGGCAAACATGTTATAGCGGTGTTGGCTGGCTGTGGGGTGAAGCTTGAGAATCTGAATTTCGACCCCATGCTCGCGGCTTATCTCCTTGGCGAAAAAAGCCTGGGGCTTAAAGCTTTGGCCTTTAATAAACTGGGCGTCGAGATAGCGACCCCCGCTGAATTAACCGGCACAGGAAAGAAACAAAGCTCCTTATCCCTGCTGGAGGTGAACCAGATTGCCGGATATTTCTGCGCCAGCGTGGACATCGTTTGGAGTTTAAAGGGGAGCTTGGAAACCGAGCTACGAAAGCAGGGACTGTGGCAGCTCTTCACCGAAGTGGAGATGGCTTTAATTCCGGTTTTGGTGACTATGGAGAGCAATGGCATTGTCTTAGATACCGACTTGCTTCGCGAGATGTCGCTGGAACTGGGTCAGGAACTGCTGAAACTGGAGAAGGAAATCTACGGCAGCGTCGGGCACCAATTTAATATCAACTCTCCCCAGCAACTAGGAAAGGTGCTTTTTGAGGACCTCCGGCTGCCCCAGTCTCGCAGAACGAAAACCGGCTATTCCACCGAAGCCTCGGTCATGGAAGCATTGAGAGGTGTGCACCCAATAATTGAATTTATACTGAAATATCGTCAGCTTAGTAAGCTCAAGTCAACCTATGTTGATGCCCTGCCTGCGCTTATTAACCATAAGACGGGGAGGGTGCATACCAATTTTAACCAGACAGGCACAGCTACCGGCCGACTCTCCTCCAGCGACCCCAACCTCCAGAATATACCTATAAGGAGCGAGGTGGGGAATAAGATAAGGAAAGCCATCATAGCTCCACCCGGGACATATCTTTTAAGCGCCGACTATTCCCAGATTGACCTGAGAGCCTTGGCTCACCTCTCTCAAGACCCTGGTCTCATTGCCGCCTTTGCCGAGGATGAGGATATCCATGCCACGACCGCCTCTAAACTCTTCGGCATCCCCGCGGGTGAAGTGACTTCCGAGATGCGACGGAATGCCAAAACGGTCAATTTCGGAGTTGTTTATGGCATGAGCGATTACGGATTGGAACAAGCCACCAATCTCAGCCGGGAGGAAGCCGCTCAATTCATCGCCCTGTATTTTGAGAAATATCCCATGGTGAAGGAATATCTCGAGGCAACCAAAGAGCGAGCCCGGAAGCTGGGCTATGTGCAGACAGTGTTGGGGAGACGGCGGTTCCTGCCCGAAATTAATTCTTACAACCGAATGGTCAGGGAGGCTGCGGAGCGCATGGCTATAAATGCCCCGGTGCAGGGCAGTTCTGCCGACATCATCAAGATTGCCATGATAAATCTACATCGGGAAATGGAGAGGCGGAATCTTAAGAGCAAGATGCTGTTACAAATACACGATGAATTGCTCTTCGAGGTGCCCGAAGAGGAAGTGGAAGAAATGAAATCCCTGGTTGCTGAGCTTATGCCCAGGGCTTTCGAGCTTTGCGTCCCTGTGAAGATAGATATCAAGACGGGCAAAAACTGGGGCGAGATGGGATAGATTAAAATCCCAAATCCTAATATCTAAATCCTAAACAAATTCAAAATTCAAAGGCCAAAACAAGGCACATCTCGACAGAAGTTCGAATTTTCTCGCTGGTTTGGATAGAGGGATTGTCAGTGATTTTTGTGCTATGATGTATGGGAGGCAGGTAATGAAGACAATTGAATCGAGGGCTGAAGTTTATTTGATGGCTTTGCAGTCCCTTTCTGAAGCAGAAAGGGAAGCAGTAATTGCCCGTTTGTTGGAAGACCCTCAGCTCAGGGAAGATATTCTGGATTTAGCCGTTATCCAACAGCGGCAGGGAGAACCATCCAGGCCTTTTACAGAATACCTGGCTGGCAGAAAAGAGCGGGCTCGTAAGGCGTGAAGTACCAGGTCCGAATCATCCCTTCTGCTGAGAAGGAGATGGATAAGCTTCCAGCACTAATTCATACACGCATCAGTAGGAAAATCCTCTTGTTGGAAGACAATCCCAGGCCCACAGGTGCAAAGAAGCTTAGCGGTCGTGAAGAATACCGTCTCAGAGCAGGCGATTATGGGGTCTTATACACTATCGATGACAGGGGACATATGGTTACAGTCCTTGCTGTAGGCCATCGACGGGAAGTATATCGATAAACCGGTCTCGGTAGAAGGACCTGAGAAAATGCCTGAACTGCCTGAGGTAGAGACGATTAAGAACGAGCTTTTGCCCTGGGTCGTGGGGCAAAGCTTCACTCAGGTTAACATCTTGGATACCGAGCTGGTGTGCGGTGGTTCTGACGAAGAAGTCCGTCACGGATTAATCGGGCAGAAGGTAGAAAGCCTGGAACGCCGGGGAAAGTATCTCATCTTTCACCTATCGAATGGCAGGTCACTGGTTATACATCTCAGGATGACCGGCGTCTTGCTGTTGAATCCCAAGGAAGTTGAGCGCTATGCCCGGGCGGTTTTTCACTTTTCCAACGGACACCGCCTTGTTTTCAGCGACCGGCGCCGGCTGGGGTTAATGTGGCTGGTAGACGATGCCGATACTGTGGTCTGCAAGCTGGGTCCCGAGCCATTGGGTGAAAGCTTTACCCCGGGCATTCTGGGGCAAAGATTAAGCCGGCATCACATTCCCGTAAAAGCAGCGCTTCTCGACCAGCGTATCGTCGCGGGAATCGGTAATATGTATGCCGATGAAGCCCTCTTTGCCGCTCGGATTCACCCCCTGAGAAAAGCCGACGCCCTGTCGCCCGCAGAAGTGCAAACTTTACATAATTGTATTTGCAGAGTTCTCGGGGCAGGCATCGGCAGCAAAGGCGCCAGCGTGGATACCTACGTTCGCCCCGAGGGCGAGCTGGGCACAGCTCATTTCGATTTTAAGGTTGCTCACAAGGGAGGCGAACCCTGCCCCGTTTGCGGCAGCACCATCGAGCGGGTCCTTGTGCAGAACCGTGGCACCTGCTTCTGCCCCAGATGCCAGCCTCTCGGTTCCGGGCCTCTGATATAAAAACTGGCAGCGGCTGGATTTGAACCAGCGGCGCCATATTTCTTGGTATCTTCGTAACCTGAGTATCTCATCCATCCTCAAAGTCCGTCCTTGCCTTCACGGAGAGTAGTTTCTAGGAGGACTTCGAGGCCTGACTAGATGTATCTGCCTACCGATTTGGCAACTGGCCTGAGCTCCTTCATCAATCTGGCGAAGTCCGATGGAGTAAGGGACTGAAGGCCATCTATAAGGGCTTCCTTGGGGTTGGGGTGAACCTCGATGAGGAGCCCATCGGCACCTGCAGCTATGGCTGCCTTGGCTATCGCCGGGACCAGGGCGTAGTGACCGGCGGCATGGCTGGGATCGACGATTAGAGGCAGGTGGCTGGACCTCTTAATCACGGGTATGGAGCATACATCGAGAGAAAAGCGAGCGCTGGTCTCAAAGGTCCTGATACCTCTCTCGCATAAAATAACCTGGCTGTTCCCCTCTGCCAGCAGATAGTCGGCCGCTGTAAGCCATTCAGCAATGGTGCATGAGAACCCCCGTTTCAGCAAGACGGGGTGCTTACTCTTCCCAATCTCGGTTAGCAGGGCGAAGTTTTGCATATTTCGGGACCCGACTTGAAGGATATCCGCATACTTGGACACCAGGCTCACATCGTGGGGGTCTACCACCTCGGTAATTATAGGTATGTTGAACTGCTCTCTAGCTCTCGCCAGCAACTCCAAGCCGGCCTTCTCTAGCCCCTGAAAACTGAAGGGGGAGGTGCGTGGTTTGAAGGCACCACCGCGCACAATACAGGCTCCGCCTTTTTTCACAGCCCTGACCGCCTTCATGAGCTGTTCTTCGGTTTCCACAGCACAGGGCCCTGCCATAACCACAATATGGTTGCCCCCGATCTCGATCCCATCAATGGAAACTACGCTGTCCTGTGACTTGAATTCGCGGGAGGCAAGCTTGTAGGGTTTCATAATCCGGGCTACGCTCTCCACTCCAGGGAGCAGGGCGAAGATGTCGGTAGGCAGCTGTCCTGTGTTGCTTCCTAGTAAAGCCACTACTGTCTTGTCGGTGCCCAGATTCAACTGGGTGCCCAGTCCCAGCGATTTAGCCTTCTCCACCACCCCGTTTATCTCCTCTGGAGTGGCACCTTTTCTCATCCCTACTATCATAATGCCCTGAGATGATATACATATTCTGCCCTTTTGTCTAGGTTCTAATGGGCATCTGGATGAGCAAAGGCGCCAGCGTGGATACCTACGTCCGCCCCGAGGGCGAGCTGGGCACAGCTCATTTCGATTTTAAGGTTGCTCACAAGGGAGGCGAACCCTGCCCCGTTTGCGGCAGCACCATCGAGCGGGTCCTGGTGCAGAACCGCGGTAGCTACTTCTGCCCCAGATGCCAACCTTTTGATTCCGGGCCTCTGATATAAAAACTGGCAGCGGCTGAATTTGAACCAGCGCACAAGGGCTTCCTAAGCCCTTGGTTCTTCCAGCCGTATCTTTACCCTATTATGTTTTATATATAAGCCTAGAGCATAGGAAAGATAGAGCAAAGGAGGCACCCGCACCAGTCCTATTTCTTGATGTTACTTTCAAGAATTAGGGCAATCGTTAATGATATTACTGCTGGAATTAGCCAAAAAAGTGGCTTGACAATTTCCGGAGATTCAAATGCGCGCACAAATATAACAAGAACCAGAAGAACGAAAGTCAACGCCTTAAGCCATCTGATTGCGGTTGCTTTCTTGCCTATTAACCTAGCGTTTTCTTTTGTGCCCTTGACTATGCCAATTATGTCATGCACGATTTTCTTGAAAGTACCATCAAGAAATAGGACAATCGTTAATGATATTACTGCTGGAATTAGCCAAAAAAGTGGCTTGCCAATTTCCTGAACATCACCTGCGCGCACAAATATAACAAAAACCAGAAGAATGAAAGTCAACGCCTTAAGCCATCTGATTGCGGTTGCTTTCTTGCCTATTAATCTAGCGCTTCCTTTTGCGCCCTTGACTATGTCAATTATGTCATGCACGATGATTCCGAGAATCACAACAGGGATAGCCCATAACAGTTCTACTTGTGCCGTGGAATTGACCAAATCAAGAACCCCCTTAATGAAAATTGCTATGAAAACGATATACATGGGAAAAATGAAAAAGGTATCAACAAATTTGGCTACCCTCTTTAATGCTATGACACGAAGTTGCCCAATCAGTATGAGAAATGCAACCACTAGAAACAATATGCCCACTCCTTGAATACGCATATTGGAGAGTTTGCCCCCTTCAATATATAGAAATATGAAAGCGCAAATATAGGCCAATATATGCAGTCGTGTTCTTAAAGACTTTGACCCTTTTGAAGCTTGTTGTTCCTGCTGTGCCATGAAGGTCTCCAAACCCCTGGTCGATGAAGACTTATCTAATTGGTTTACCCAATTATACCACGTCTGACTGGCTAAACTGACATAAGTCCACATAAAGGTGGCGAACCCTGCCCCATTTGCGGCAGCACCATCGAGCGGGTCCTGGTGCAGAACCGCGGCACCTGCTTCTGCCCCAGATGCCAGCCTTTTGATTCCGGGCCTCTGATATAAAAGCTGGCAGCGGTATTTGACGGTAGATCTGTTAAGGAAGCAAAAGACGAAGAGTTACTTGTCGGCGAGGGTCAGGAGGGGTAGAATTATGTATAGAAGAAATTTGCACCAGTTAATGATACGCAGACCACTGGATTGAGAGTATGTAATTAGGAGGACGTGATGGTTGAAGAACAAATGAAGTCTAACCCTTACGATTGGGAACATGAGATAACTGTCCCTGAATTATTTGCTGGTAGGGAAGAAGAGATTAATCGAATTAAGCGGGAGCTTGCCAGACTACTGCCAACCCCATTCATATCACCCAAAATTGCCATTGTAGGAAAAAGACGGGTAGGCAAGACAAGTCTGCTGTGGAAGATTAAACAGGAATGCAGCAAGTATCCATTCTTAGGAGTCCTCATAACATTAAGTCATAGGAATGTAGCGATTGATCCATGGGAATTTTGGCGACTAGTATTCCAACAAGCTCGTGAGGAGCTAAGTAAACTAGGTCTAGTGGGGAAACAGGGGGGTGAAGAAGGGGCAGGTTTCCGTGTTAACAGAGAAGGCAATACAGACCCACTAAATAGGTATTTCGAGCGACAGCAGTTTGACAAGGCTTACGGTGATCAAATTGCAAAGCCAAGAACGATAGTGCTTGACTACCAGTTAGTTCTATCTGACCTGCAATTATTGAGCGATGGCATCATGATCCATGGTTATAAGGGAATAATCTTATTGATTGATGAAGCTGATTTACTCATCGAATCGTATGAAATAACTCAATTACTGAGACAGGTATCAGCGAACATTCGGTTTGGAATTCTCTTTGCTGGCGAGACAGGAACCAGTCAACTTTTTACAGAACCGACACAAAAGCTTTATCTTCAAGGTATTGTAATGCCATTAGAGAATTTTAGGTCAAACACCGACGTAGCTGGGTGTGCGTTATTGCCTTTGGACGAAACCGAGCGTCAGTTAATAAGCCCAATGACTATCAACTATCTATCTAGGTTAAGTCAAGGTAAACCTAATCAAATACGTTTGATCTGCAACAGTATCTATAATATGTATATGGATGGAAAACAGAAAGATTTGAACATCACTATTGACGTCATGGAAGACGTGGTAGACAGGATAGAATCAAGCTATCCATTAGGACAACAAATAGAGGCCATACGGAGATTGAATAGTGTTGAATTGGAATCATTATATAATCTGACTCGATATCCTGATTGGAGAGTACAAGATGTCATTAATCTGGATGAGTCATTTAGAGGAGAGTCAAGAAGTGATGTCGCCGAACAAAGACGACTAGAAATGATACATCGTAAACGACAGGGGTTTGTAGAGAAAGGGATTATGGAAGATAACCCTGACCGCTTAAGCTTGGTTGGGGGGGAATTTATGTATCTATACATTAGATTCTGGTATGAGCTTCGAAAGTATGGCGAGTTGTTGAAAAATGTAGATCTGCGAAATGAACCAATGACGTTGTTTGGAGAGAAAGTTGATAAGTTAACAAGCTCTCTGTGCTATGAACTGAATAGGCATGCAGACATACACGTAACTCACACAATCCCACACGACACCCAATTAGGTGAGATAGCTTTGCGTATCAAAAAACGATTCGGGATACTCAATCAGATTTTGAAAAAGGAATTTGACTTTGGCGAAGACGTGAGGCAACAAATTAGTGAATGTTTCCAGTTATGCGAATTGGTTAGTAAACCAGGTCCCTATAATCTAATTTTCCTGACTGTCCGAAATCTTGACAACCCCAGAGAGCTTGAGCAAGTGGAATTGTATTGTCCTGGCGAATCTTTGCTGGTGTTACCAACCTCTGCTGTCACCAGTATAGTAACCCAATCAAAGAAGGCCAATCTTTCAATTGAGGGGTTAGAGACTATTCCAACAACTTTGACAGACCTTAAGGGTTTAGTTGAAGCTATAGGCGCCCCAAGTTTAGAAGATTTTATTCAAAACCTAGATTCTATTCAGAAATGGTATGTTTCATCTGTCCAGCACTTACTGAAAGCTGAAGAATCTGAATCATCTGAGTCTGAAAAGGATCGCACGGTTCGCGAAAAGGAATTGTATAAATATCTTGATCTATATACGAAAGACGATCCTGAAGGAGCTGAGTTGCATATAAATCAGAAGCTCAGTGAAACTTCCTCAGGTAGGGAAATATCTAAACTACGTAATGACAGAGGCTACATAAGGTATGCTCTGAAGAAGGTGCCGGAAGCGAAACAAGACCTCGAAATGGCCCTTAGCCTACATTATGTTCAATTGCCACTTACTCTACTGAATATGGCTGTAATAGAAATTGACGATGGTGAGTATGAAAAGGCGAAGCAATTGATAGAGGATGCTCTATTTTTGACTTATCGGAGGGAAAGTATTGCCGCTTCGTATTTGCGATTTAGGCTACCTAAGACTCATTTAGGCTATTTCGGTTCTAGGCAGAAATGGGAACAAAGGCCTGCGAATGTCCTTGAGGTTGCATACACAAATTTGGCATATATCTCACTCGTCACCGAGGGTTATCAGCCAGCCCAAGATATTCTCAATGAAGGATTGTCACTGATTCCATCTTCTCTTCGATTAAAACATGCGATGGCTCGGATTCATCTCAACCAGAAAAATGCAAAGTTAGCAGACCCATATTATCAAGAACTCTACGATACACTAGGTCTAAAAGAGACCACGGATGCTTTTTTACAGCAAGAAGTAGAGTCGTATGCAAAGCGTTATCTAAAGCGTAGAAAAAGTAGAAAAATTGGAAGGTAGCCTTAATTCTATGCTCTAGTCAACCAGTTCTACTCCATCCAATCTCATATTGGAAGCATTTTCTATAGCAAATCTCTCACTGACGTTGCGTATTGACTGCACCCATGTGGGTGTATAATCCTTAGCTTCAGGAGCTTGTTTAGCTATATGATTACGTGTAATGGTCATTAGATATTCCTTGAGACTCAAGCGGGGATATAAAAGCTGGCAGCGGCTGGATTTGAACCGGCGACCAAAAGGCTTATGAGGTGGCTATATTGACTGCCAAAGGAACATAGAATAAACTAATGTAACGCTTAGGAGAAACTAGTAACCTTCACAATGAGTAGTGAACCATCCAAAAATCTAAAATCTTACAAAACCGCTGCTATACTCTTTTCAATTAGTGGGCTCCTCTTCATTATAGTAACTGTAGTTAGCAGTAACATAATTTTTCTGCCGGTTGGAATCGCGTTAGTCATTATTAGCATTGTTTTTTGGCAACACGGCAAAAAGCTCATAAACGGGGTTAATAAGAACGAGGATTGATTCCCAATCGACTATACGTAGTCCATAGCCGCAATAGCCTAGCTGCCATAAACCCTCAAACTACCCTCAAACTCTATATCAGAGCATCCGCAGAGTTCTTGGGGCAGCCATCAGCAGCAAAGGCGCCAGCGTGGATACCTACATCCGTCCCGAGGGCGAGCTGGGCACAGCTCATTTCGATTTTAAGGTTGCTCATAAGGGAGGCGAACCCTGCCCCGTTTGCGGTAGCACCATCGAGCGGGTCCTGGTGCAGAACCGTGGCACCTGCTTCTGCCCCAGGTGCCAACCTTTTGATTCCGGGCCTCTGATATAAAAGCTGGCAGCTGGATTTGAACCAGCGACCAAAGGCTTTGCAACCCCTTTTTCTCTTTTGAAAAAACTACAACATTGTCTCCCAAATCTACCAGTGCTATCATTCGGGAAAATCTAACCCAATTGGAAGTCTGATGAAGCCTGGAGATGTAATCTCATATTTGGAAATGTGTGCCGAAGAAAGAGTCAATCTCCAACGTGGTATGAATTTTCATCTGCGTAGCGATTATAGTGTCATTTTGATGAGCCTCCGACCTGGAGCACCTTATGCGGATAGGATAGAAGCAGATGGTCGTGTGCTAATTTATGAAGGGCACAATGCCCCAAGAAATGAGACAAATCCCTACCCCAAACAGATTGACCAACCAATGAGGAATCCTAGTGGTACACTGACTCAAAATGGCCTGTTTTATCAGGCAGCAACCAGTTATAAGAAAGGCATTAAGGAAGCAGAGTTAATTAAAGTTTATGAGAAGATACATTCTGGAATCTGGGTATACAACGGCATCTTTAGATTAATTGACGCCCTGCAAGAAGAAAGTAATAACAGAAAGGTCTTCAAATTCAGATTAGAATTATCTGATAAGCTAGTTGATGTGAATACAGACCGTGAACTTGTAGACCATAACCGCCTTATTCCGAAAGAAGTTAAACTGGAGGTTTGGAGACGCGATAAAGGCAGATGCGTTATTTGTGGAAGTAAGGATAACCTCCATTTTGACCATATCATACCCTATTCAAAGGGTGGATCATCATTAGTAGCAGAGAACATTCAACTATTATGTGCGAGACATAACTTGGAGAAAAGAGATAACATAGAATAGCGATCTGGTTGTTAATCTCCTTACTACCTGGAAGATTGACAAATTGCATCGCTTCGTGAGGAGGCAATCTATGAGTAATAAGCGTTATACACAGAAACTCTTGACTGCAACTGCAATAGGAAGGTTTTTTGAAATACCAGGCACAAGAATAAACCTACTCCTATCTGAACTGGGATGGATAGCAAAGGATATCAAGGGTTGGCAGATAACCGAACTGGGTAAGAGATTAGGTGGCATACAATCTAAAGATAAAGTCTCTGGAGTTCCTTACGTCCGGTGGCCCGAGAGTATTGTTAGCAACAAAATGCTAGTTACTAGCGTTCGCGAGGCAAAAGGCGAGATAGCGCCTCCAATTGAATATAAGCCTCGGCATGTTGCCCCTGATGACATAGAGTTCAGAGAGACATTTGAGGCAACACTGAGGGCCACCGATGGACATTACGTGAGGTCAAAAGCAGAAATAATTATTGATGATTGGTTATACCATTCCAGAATTGCCCATGCTTATGAAAGAAAACTGCCTATCGAGGAGGACCAATACTGCGATTTCTTTATTAACTTTGGTAAAGGAGTTTATATAGAATACTGGGGCGAAGGATCTGATCCAAAATACCTATCAAGAAAGGAAAAAAAGAGGGAAACCTACAAGAAGTATGGTTTACAACTCATCGAGCTTACCGACAAAGAAATAAAAAACCTTGACGATGTGCTTCCTAGGAAGCTTTTGGAGTTCGGCATAAGTAGTATAGAATAGCAAATCATAGTCCTATCACAGATTACCTACCCGACTATACCTCTTATGTTATGTGCCTCTACCGCATAATAGCATCCTACTGCCTGGCAATATCAGTTAGTCATCATTAACGTAGTATGTCCCAATAATCGCTGGTGCATAAGGCTATCACCGCCATTCTTGAGCCACATGGTATTGAACCTCTCCTTCTTATCTTCGAGATGCGAGACGATACTAGAGAACCAGGAGAGGGGCAATAGGGATGTGGGACATATTTTAGCTGTAAATATTCGATAGTCGAAAAACAAAACACGGTGCTATAATCTGGACAACTATAAATTGGAAGTTATTTCTCAGCTCGGACTATCAAAGGAAAGAAAATTTAAAGGAGAGAAAAAATGAAGTGGAGACTATTGATTAGTGTATGTGCTTTCATCATTGGTGCGTCAATTTTAGGAATTATTGGTCGGACCAGTGGGGAAACCGTGTTTACTGCTTATGCACTGGGTGTTCTCGCAGTTGGGTTAGGCGCTAATAGCTTGATGATATCATTAAACACTGCTAAAAGAACGAATAGCATAGAAGCTACACTTACACGCATAGCAAGCTTACAAGAAGAAATCAAAAAAGCGCAGGAGGAACAGCCAGGTTCTAGTAAACCTATATTGGCAACGTTAGAAGGACTATCACAATATTATTTAGACTATATAGCTAAACAGAAAGAAAAGGATGAGAATGAAAAAAGTTAAGTAAATTTCAAGGAGTATTCATGAAATGCATAAAACAGGCTCAAAAACTAACTGCCAGCGGCTGGATTTGAACCAGCGACCAAAGGCTTATGAGGGCCAGTCTCGATATAGATACAGAAAGCCTACCTCAAATTACTGTTTTCTGTTTCTAATAACATCAATTACTGAAAGAAGAACTCCGACACCTATGAAAGAGTAACCTATCAGACGCTCATCACCGAAAATAATCCCCAGAACCACACAGGACATGCCAAGTATAAGAAGGTTAGACGGGTTAAGGAGTTGCTTCCCCTTTCGCCTTGAGATAAGCAAAAGCACCACAATAACAACCAGGGCAGTGATTGAAATGGTTATCCATACGGGTTCCACGAATACCTCCTTTTAGAAGTACTAGCTACTTTCAAAAATTATAGCACCGAGGGAACCAAGATTTCGATACAACACACCGGTGAGGTATAATTTAAGAAACAGATACTCTGGAGAGCACATGAAATCGCTGGTAGTTTATTATTCTTTGACAGGTAAAACGAAGCTGGTAGCTCAGGTAATCGCCGAAGCCCTGAATGCAACGCTGGTGGAGATTGAGGAGAGAAGGCCCATACCCATACCCTTCGTCTATTTGAGCGGCGGCTTTGCAGCTTTAACAAACAGGGGGCGTAAGATAAATCCTATAGATGTCGATTTAAAACAATATGAAACGATATTTATTGGCTCTCCAACCTGGGGTTCAAGACCGGCACCGGCTATTAACTCATTTATATACCAGACAAATTTTGGAGGCCGGAGCATTATTCCATTCTTTACCATGCGTGGCGACAATTCAGAGAAGGCTCTGGCGAACATAACGGCTAAAATAGAGAAAAGCCAGGGCAAGGTAGCAGGCTCTTTTGCCATAACATCGTACGGAGTGTCTGACGAGGAAATCATAGCCAGGGCTAAAGAGGCTATAAAAGAGTATTCAAGCTAGGCCCGATTCATTCAACGATGCCACTTCCCCACGCAATCCATAGTCAAATGACAAAACCCCTTATACGTCTCCCTCCCTGGTGGGACGTATAAGGCAAGTTTTTAAAAATTCCCCTCTTAAGGTAAGAGGGGAAAGGGGAGTTATGGAGGTAACCCCCTTTATCCCCCTTACTCTAAGGGGGAAAGAGAGAGACCTCAATTTTTGAGAAGGAACTCCCATCCTGGATTTGCACCAGCTTATAATGAGACTGTAAACTATAATAGCTGGGAATATGCCGTGCGGAATTTCCAGGTTAAAATAAATTATTAAGGAGTCGCGTCATCTATGCTGGCTAAACTGACATTTCTGGGTGCAGCGCGGAATGTCACAGGTTCCTGCTATCTTTTGGAGAGTCAGGATACCCGTGTGCTTATAGATTGCGGGCTGTACCAAGAGCGGAAGTACCAGGAGAGAAACTGGCAGCCATTTCCATTTGACCCTCAGTCAATTGATGCTGTTTTTTTGACTCATGCCCACCTCGACCATTGTGGACTTTTACCCAAACTGGTACGTGAAGGTTACAAAGGCAAGATATACTGCACTGAGGCGACGGCTGATATAGCGCAGATTATCCTTCTTGATGCCGCCAAGCTGCAGGAAGAAGACGCTGCATATAAGGCAAAACGCCATAGAAGGGAAGGGCGCAGTGGTCCCTATCCTGAAATACCTCTTTACACTGTAGAAGATGCCGAAGCGGTTGAGCCGCATTTTTCCCCCGTAGAATATCTGAGCTGTGTCAGAATCAGTAGCAATGTCGAAGGCTGTTATTATGAAGCGGGTCATGTACTGGGGGCTGCAGTCATAAATATAAATGTCCGACAGGATGGCAAAAACCACAGAGTAATTTTCTCCGGCGATATCGGCGAGCCTGACCGCCCGATAATAAATGACCCGGCTGTTTTCGATGAGGCCGAATATATAGTTATAGAGTCAACTTATGGCGACCGTACTCACGAAGAACACGAGAACATAGATATTCAAAAACAATTACGCGATTGTATCAACAGGACGGTAAGCGCCGGGGGCAACATCATTATTCCCAGTTTCGCTCTGGAGCGGAGCCAGGAACTGCTGTATCACCTGAACGAACTATTTTTACGTAAAGAAATTCCACCTTTGACTGTCTTTCTGGATAGCCCTATGGCAATACGGATTACCGAAGTATTTAAACGTCACGCTGAACTCTTCGACAAAGAGATGATGCAACGTCTGCGCCAGGGTAATTCCTGTTTTAGTTTTGAAAACCTCAGAATGGTACAGAGTGTGGAAGAGTCTAAAGCCATTAACAACATAAAGGAAAGCAGTATCATAATAGCTGGCAGCGGTATGGTAACCGGTGGCCGTGTAAAGCACCATATTGTCAATAACATCGGAAGAGCAGAAAGCACAATATTATTTGTCGGCTACCAAGCGGAGGGAACGCCAGGCAGAATATTGCTGGATGGTGCCGAGGAAGTCCGTCTCTTAGGGCAAATACATCCGGTGAAAGTACACATTGAAAAAATCGATGGGTTTTCTGCCCACGCCGATCGTGATGGTTTACTAACCTGGCTATCTGACATTCGTGTCCCGCCGCGCTGTGTATTTATCAGTCACGGAGAAGAAAAAGCAGCCAATAGCTTTGCGAAGCTCCTGAACGAAAAGACCGGGTGGACCACAAAAGTCCCCCGATACAAAGAAACTGTGAAGCTCGTTTAAATCGATAAAGAGGGTTCAACCGTGAAAAAAGTGGCCGCGGCTGGATTTAAGCGAGCGAACGAAGCCTTATCAGAACCTGTAACGTGCCCCTGGGCGTTCTTGCCCAGGGGTATATTCTTTTATTTCACATGCAGGTATAATGTGTGAGTGCTAAGAGGCGTCGAAGGGTGCATGTACGATGAATTGGATAAGAACCAGCTTAAAGTATAGGAGGAGTCCATGATAGATGACATGGTCAGCAATTTCGTCTCTTTCTTTCAGAACCCCAGCGGTTGGGGGATTTATCTGGCCATAGCCATTGGTCTGGCTATAGCTTTCGGTGCAGTCTGGCTGGCCGGTTACCGGCCGCCGCTCTTTAAGAAACCCTGGCTCTGGGCGGTCCTCGTAAGCAGCGCCTTTCTAACCCTGGCCGCTATTAGCTTTGTTCAAATTCCTCTCCAGACTTGGACCGGACAAGCACTGAACCATTTCTGGAGCCAGGAGGTCCTCATGCGCTGGATTCTTCTGGCGGCGATACCATCAATACTCCTCAGCGGACTGGTGCAGGAAGGGGCAAAGCTGGTGCCGGTGGTCGTCTACTGGCGGCGTAGCGGCAAGAATATTGACCCCAAGCTGGGACTCGCTATCGGCGCTGTGGCCGGAGCCGGATTTGGCATCTTCGAAGCGCAGTGGGCACACAATCTCATCTTCGCCTCAGGGGTGACCTGGGAAGCAGTGCAAAGTGGCGGCTTCATGGCACTGGTCTATTCTGGATTTTGGGAGAGGTTCTTTACCGTAGCCGCTCATATCGCTTTTTCCGCTCTGGCCGGCTATGGCCTGGCCAGGGGCTGGGGATGGCAGTTCTATCTCATAGCCTCTGTTCTGCACGGCTTACTGAACTACAGCGTAATTTTGTTTTACTCAGGGCTCCTTACAATTGTTCATGTGGAAATCTATATTGCCGTAATAGCCGTGCTGGTAACGGCCTGGGCGCTGTGGCTCCGCTGGAGAAAAAGGGCAGCTACGGCTGAGCCTGCAGTATCATCTCCCTGAAGTTATGACAGTGAAAAAAAGCATTTTGCGCTGGGAGCTAGGGGGAATCGTCTTCATAGTTGTTTTGGGGTCGTTGCTGCACTTTGCGTTCGAGTGGTCCGGTCGCGCGATTCCCATCGCCCCGATTGCCGCCGTGAATGAAAGTGTGTGGGAACATCTGAAGCTGGGTTTTTGGCCAGCATTGGTATATGCGGCTTTGGAATATAGCCGCTTTGGGAAGTCGGCGAACAATTTTTTCTTTGCCAAGACTCTAGGAATTTATCTAATACCAATCACTATCGTGGTCCTTTACTATGCGTACACAGCTATCCTGGGGCATGGTCTCCTGCAGGTTGACATTGCGATTTTCGTTGTAGCTGTCATAGTCGGGCAGTTGGTGAGCTATAAATTGCTAATTGCCTCTCCGTTACCGGAAAGGCTTAACCGTTTCGCCCCGATTGCTCTAGCGGTCCTGGGCATTCTCTTCGTGCTATTTACTTTCTATCCACCGCAATTGTCGCTCTTCAGAGACCCCGTCACCGGTGCCTATGGCATTGTCGGATAGCACTGAGAAAAATATGAGCGTAATATACAATGCAAGAGAGCGGCACTCGGTGAATTGTAGCCAAGGTTTCTTCAGTCCTATTATAGGTCTTGCTATCCAGTGGACTTATCATTAAGATATTGCGGGGAAAATCATCGAATCGAGAATAGATTATCTTGTAAAAGGAGAAAAACATGGCAGAGGAAAAGAAGCGTTGGTACCACCGCCGCCGCTCCGCGACTTTGGTAGGCCCTATTTGGTTCATCGGCTGGCTATTTACAATCGGTTATGCCGGTCTGGTCTGGTGGGAGATTTTACTTGCCATAGTAATCTGGCCGTACTTTCTAGGCCGGGCACTGCTCTGACCAGTCAGGAGAGCGTACTCTAATTTTGTACTCAGACTCTCTGCAGTGCCTCGTAGCCTTTACCTGTTAGTAGTGCCAATTATATTGGCTGGAATTCGCAATGCCGCGTAGAAAAAAACCTATATCATTCCGTACTTCAGAGGTAGCACATGTGGTTGGCGCTACCTATAGCCAGCTTGCGTATTGGGATAAGACAGGCCTGGTGAGCCCGAGTCTGAGAGCAGCATCCGGAAGAGGTTCGCGCCGTCTATATTCTATAGAAGACATCTTCGAATTAAAGGTCCTGATGAAATTGTTGGATAGTTCGGTGCCTCTACAGCGGATACGGTCGAGCTTCCGCTTTATACGAGGTCAATCCAAGGCTTTATCATCCTTCGTAGTGTTCACGGATGGGAAGACAGTTTATTTCTACGAGGACTATGATGTTCTCGTTGACACGTTAAAGCAAGGCCAGACAGTATTACGTATCGCGGTTCAAGACCTGATCGCAGAAGTGCAGGCCAGGTTGACCAATGAACAATGAGCACAGGGGGGACCCATACTGTCGCAATTGCAAAATATGGCAGCAGCTGGATTTAAACCGCCCGGGAGTAGTTTAGGAGAAAGTCAATAGCCTTGTGGCACATATTTTATAGCTAAAATGAGTGTTTGAGGATATTATAAAATCAAAAAGGGCTGTATTATACAAATAGATGCGGACGACAGCAAAGAGAAGTCTTCTAATTGGAGCAGGGACTTTATCCACAGGATTAGGGATTATCGGTGTTTTTATCCCGATTCTACCTACAACCCCATTTCTATTACTCGCCGCTGCTTGTTATATGCGGAGCTCTGAACGGTTTTATCAATGGCTTATAAACAACAGAATATTTGGAGCCTATGTCAGGAACTACATTGAGGGCAGAGGAATGCCTATAAGGGTAAAGATATTTACCATCCTTCTACTTTGGCTCACTATCGGACTCAGTATAACTTTTGGAGTACAGAACATAGTTGTCAGGATAGTACTAATTTGTATTGCTATTGGGGTTACAGCACATATTTGCCTAATCAAAAAAAGAAAAATTGAAGATATTTAGAAGTAAAACTAACTGGCAGCAGCTGGGTTTGAACCAAATAAAAAGAGGGCTTGAAATATGATAAGGAATGATAATGAGACGCAATGTTGTCCTAAGTTTAATCCTGAACCATGGCATGATAAAGAAATAACGTGGGAAGATAAGCTCTTTGTCAAAGACACTATGAGGCAATTCATGCATATGCCGCTACCCGGAGCATTCGGTAAAACAGTCGGAAGGATGTGGAAGAAAATTGAAGATACAGGAGCAAATCCGGATACCAAGGACTTTATCATGCTGGCTACCGAATCATCGCCCTGGAAAGGCGAACTATATATCAATGTGACAAAAGAAATCCCGAACGCTGAAAACGTCAAACTATCAGGAACATACATCACCAAGGTTTTCGATGGTCCGTATAACGCCGTACCCAAATGGATTAAAGAAATGGCTCAATATGTAAACCAAAAAGGCAAGACAGTTAAAAGGTATTATTTCTACTACACGACCTGCCCCAGGTGCGCCAAGATTTACGGCCATAATTATGTGGTAGCATTTGCAGAGGTGTAAGATACCACCTTCTTAGGAAATGTCGGATTAAACGGTGGTATTGACAACGAAAGCATAGATGGTTATTCTGAACCTGCGACGCCAATATTAAGGGGGTTAGTATGGGATTATCACCAGAAGACAAGAAGAGAATCTACGAGGAAGAGAAGGCGCGGATTGAGGCACGGGAGAAGATAGAGAGAGAGAAACTGACAGCGCCAGCAGGTACAAGTACAGGGCTATCGCCAAATGTTGCCGGCTTATTGTGCTATGTTGGTATATGGATAAGCGGCATCATCTTTCTCGTTTTAGAGCAGAGAAACAAATTTGTTCGTTTCCACGCAGCGCAGTCAATTGTTGCGTTTGGCACCATCACAGTTGCCGGGATTATATTCGGTTTAATACCGGTGGTCGGTGATGCTTTCGCTACAATTATAGGAATTACAGGGTTCATTGTTTGGATAATAATGATAGTCAAGGCTTCTAATGGTGAATGGTATAAACTACCATGGGCCGGTGATGTTGCTGAAAAGATAGTCGCTTCATCAGGGGTAACAGGTGAATACTCTGAACCTCCGCCCTCAGAACCAACAGCAGAACCAGAGGCAGAGGCAGCAGCACCTACACCACCCCCCGCTGCAGATTCAGGTAAAGGAATCGGAGATAAAATAGATGCTCATTTTAAAAGTAGAAGTGGAAGAATAACAGCTTCCGCTTTTGTCATCGCCTGGAGTATCGCTTTATTAATATTCTTCAACTTTTTTAATCAATACGTAGCCTATTATCATTCGGAAACAGTAGGCGGCATTACTACATGGATAAGATATCCGTTCTTTACAGAAGACATCAATCTATGGCTACCGATTCTTACAGCAACTCTAATTATAAGTATTATCGGTCACATTATTTTGATTATTCTGGACAGGTATATACTGCGTGAAATGATTCATATCGTTATAAATGCATTTTCACTCTGGACGGTTTTAACCCTTCTATCTGTCTTCCCTTTCGATTTCAGTGTAATACCTAACCCTGCTGCAGCTGATGCCACTGATTTAGGCGTCAGGATATTCTTGATTTTTATTTCAGTTGTGGTAGGCATCGCAATACTGGTTAGCGTGATAAAGCTAATTGTTAATGTAGTCAGGGGAACTGCCAGTTACCAGGAGCATATTTAACTAATCAGTTTTGTCAAACTGACCGTCTATGAAAAGGCATTTATTCAGAGGAAAGGTGTGGATTAAATCGATCTCCACACTGGCCTATGGTTAGAGAGCCCATTCTCGCGTGGTATAATTAAGTGGAGGCAGGTCAAAGGTAAGGAGGTGTGATATGAAGAAAGCAATAATAATAGTGGCAATAGTGGCAGTGGCAGCGGTAATCTGTACCTTGTTAATTGTAAGGGGTTGGCCGGGAGGTCTGATTGGGTCCGGAAATCTCGAGACTGAAGAGTATGCTTTTACTAATTTCACCGAAGTTGAGATCAGTACCGCTTTTGAATTTGAAATTGAACAATCCAGCTCGTACAATATAAGTGTTACCGCGGACGATAATGTAATAGACTACGTCCAGGTTTCTCAAGTCGGTCAAACTTTAAAGATAAGGCTTGGGACAGTCACATGGTTTGGGCACATAACTTTGAGAGTTTCGGTGGCCATGCCTCAGCTTCGCGGCCTGACTGTCTCTGGAGCATCGCGCGGTGATATTTACGACTTCAGTTCAACTGAGGATTTGGATATCACGGTATCTGGAGCCAGCAGGGTTAATGGTGACATCACAGCAGGCAATGTCGAGTTTGACATAAGTGGAGCAAGCACCATTCAGTTGGAAGGGTCTGCTAATGACATGGTCGCTAGTGTGAGTGGCGCCAGCCGTTGCAATCTTGGCAGTTTCCCAGTTAATAATGCCGACGTCAATTTTAGTGGTGCCAGCTCGGGCACTGTAAACCTGAATGGTAGACTGGATGCTAACATTAGCGGTGCATCAAGACTATGGTATATTGGCGAGCCCACAATGGGCGACATCAACACATCCGGTGCGTCTACAATTAGCAAGAAATAAAAACTTCACTGGTGCAAACGAGTGCCAATCACACCTCCAGCGGCGCAGCAGCTACTGAGCGACGGCATGTTAAATAGTTGTTTAGACGCTGTTCTGTGGGGTGATTGCTGTTCGGTTCGCTAATTTGCTTTATTTACGCTTGAGAGATAGCAGGTTAATATTGGAAGTTGCTATCAGGCAAATTCCAACAATCCCCATGACTGTGGAAATACCCGTGGTATTTTCTCCCAGGACATCGCCAACAAACATAAAAACAGCAGCTATTAATGCTAACACAATCCCTATTATCCATTGCGCGAAGAATGCCTTCTTCCGTTTATTGATTATTCCTTCCAGCTTCCCCTCTTTTTGCCTCCTCCAAACTAACAATGCTATAACTACCAATACAACACCAATAACAATAATCGCAATCGCTATCATGTTCAACACCTCCAATTATTGTCTTTCCAGCATACTACGCATCATCTCCCCAGGCTGTCAAGCGGACTGAATTGCTGGTAGCAAGTCGGTTAGAGAGGATTTATGTTTATTGGTGGCAGCGGCTGGATTTGAACCAGCGACCAAAGGCTTATGAGTCCTCTGCTCTACCCCTGAGCTACGCTGCCCGGTATTCAGATTATAGCTTTTAGACGTGTCAGCGTCAACATCGTGCTTAACGTTTTGCTTAACAGTAAGCATACGTCTTATATCTGCGTTGCTTAACAGCTTTTGACTTGGTGGTCGTTTACCGTTCTTAACTTGTGATAGATACGATGCGCTAACGCCTAGTTGTGTAGCCAACTGTCTTAATGATACTTTGTTCTTCACCTTAGCACCTCCATTATTCTCCGGTAACGGGTCAATCTGAAAATGAATTAAATTATTCCAGTTGGCCTAATTAAAATGAGTGCCAAAATTTCAAATACCATCCCTATTCCAAATATAACCCACGATCCTATCTTAAAGTCATCGTGAGCTGCCCAACCAGCACCTATTAGCCCTGCGCCTATTCCAAGATATGCAAGGACTATCCCGGCATCGACACTCTTTACAGTACCCCTTTGCTGACAAAGATAAGCAAGATAACCAAAGAAAAGACCAGCTGCGATATATGCTGCCTTTGTAATATTTGTATTTAGTCCCTTTGATTTTTTAGTGAAAATAGCAATAGAAATGTAGGTAACTGCTATTCCTGCAAATCCTAGGGTAGACCCCGTTGGTTGAGATATAAATTTAATTAGATTATCTATCATATTAAATTACCTCCTGTTTTCCTAGATTTCTGATTATCGACAACACAGATTTGACACACGCACTTTAATTCCGTTAGATATTCAGCTTGCGCAAAGCCTTTTCCACGCCTTCGCGGTCGGGCATCGAATAATAAGCCCTTCTTTTTCCCCGTGTTGAAAATTCGTGCTTGAGAATCCCGTAACCCACAAGCAACTTTAAGCTAGGAAGCCAATAAATATCGGGCTCCCGCAATTTCACGACGGGGGTCAGACCACGCCTCCCAGCATCATAAATCACCCAGCTACCAGCAAATTGTTTGCCTCCTTCAGCCATTTCGGCGCATAGCCTTACTATTGGTAGCCATTCCGGATGTTCCTTTTGCAGTTTCATAACTCCGTCGTAACCTATTGACATTTTTCACCTCCGAATTAGATGTTGCATACATGATATGTAATTATACAGCCTACTAGCCTCTTTGTCAAGGAGGGGATGTCGTCTAATTTGTCGCTAGTCTTCGCTTTTTCTCGAAAAATCGCAAAAATTCGGGATTGCGACATATATAATCAACTAGAGAATTATTCTTTGGTGCAAGGTAGCGTTGTGTTATAATTGAAGACGATGGACATACTTTACTTAGTTGCAGCAAATATTATTGCCGGAGCGTTAATAAACGCAGCAATGACCGGCGGGTGGGCAATTTTTACGTACGCTGTGCTGGCAGCCTGCGACATTGCTTTCGTATACAATAAGTTTCGTGGTCGAAAATGACTGCCGCAATAATCGGCGGGGCAATAGCTGCTGTAATAGGCGCTGTGTGTTATGTTATCGCCAGTCTTTGGTTAGAACGTCGCCGTAAAGAAGCCGAGAAGCTAACAATAGTTGATGCTCTAATAGCCGAAACATTAGAGAATCTGTTAATCTGCGACCCTCCCGGCATACCCGGAATGCAATGCGCGACACTATATAAACTAGAGACTTATCGCGCTCACAAAGGTCAACTCTTGTTCTTACCTGAAGACGTGATTACTCGTTTAATCGCCGCCGCGTTTATAATGGAGGACTGCAATACAGGCATTCAAACGTTTCTGTCACAAGTAGCTTATGGGCGCGCTACCGAACCGCTGCCTGTGCCACGTCCACGTGAGCTAACCGAACACCTTGAATTTGTTGACCAAGAACTACGAAAATGGAGAAAAGAACATACCCGCTAGATTGACAAATTAGCAGACTAGAACAATAATGACTTAAGAGGTAAATTTATATGAGCGTTATTTGTCCGATATGCTCCACACCAACTTCAGTAAATCCAGTGCCCATACGAGATGACATGGCTTATCTTCCTGAGGAATCGACAGAAAGAAGGGCGGTTTATGGCAAAGCGGTGGTTCACGCAATTACAGACGATGTGTCTCCTCATTATGTGAGCTACGGGATTTTTCAATGTCAAGCTTGTGATAAACGCTTCGTTGCGAAGAAACATATACAAGATCGAGAATGGGTGCCAATCTACCCCATTCCACATAAATCTATAGCTGAAGAAGTGCCTGAACCAATCAAGGGGGAGTTTGAAGAAGCTAGTCTTTGCTTCGCCGTTGGTGCGTATAAGGCTTGCGCGTCAATGTGTCAAAGAACGCAAGAATCTTTGTGTCAAAACAAAGAAGTCTCCGGATTAAATGAATTGTTATCGAGCGGCATCATTTCACAAGCACTCTTTGATAGAGCAACTGAAATCAGATTATGGGCAGGTATCGTCAAACACAAGCCAATTCACGAGCCTGTATCAGAAGAAGATGCCGAAGAACTACTTAGATATTTGGGAAACATTCTAGACCACGTCTACGTTGAGCCGAAGCGTTTAGATGCTTTAATTGAGAAACGCAAGCAACTAGAGAAAAAGGAATAATTCTTTAGCGTTTTCCCTCAATAAATCGCAAAAATTCGAAATTAAATCATACGTAATCGGCATTTAATTAGCTTGAATTTTCCGTAAAAATGCGTGTCATTAAAAAACCGCTCCCGCATAGGGGCGTTAAGCAGTTTGCTTCATTTTTAGCTACGAAACAACGGATTGCAAGTTCGTAGTCCTGTAGTAGACTGCGACATTTTCTAGAATCCGAGGACGACGTCGGCACGTTTTCGCGTCCGCAACACTCCAGTCGTCGCGGCGTCAACGTAGCGACGTTGCTTGTTCATGTTAGTGCATTAACCACGTTCACTAACACAGATAATAATATATATAATATATAGGACTCAAAGCTAAACCGCGACGTTGCCAAAGCTATCGTTGTTCATGTTTGAACTGCGTTTGAACCGATACATGAACAGTCGCATGAACTCACGATTGTAGTCGCTTTATTATTTCGTCTGACGGATTGCGCGTGCCGGCTTCCCAATAACGAACCGCGCGCGACGTAACACCTAGCTTCTGCGCTAATTCTTCCTGTGTCAGCTTCATCTCCAATCGTCTGCTTCTAATGAAGTCGGCATGTTCACCGCGTTTGTATATCGAAACGCAGATACCGGTTACGCGGTCATAGTGAATCTTATACTCTTTTGCCATCTCTTTATGAAACCCGCGCAGCTTGTGTCTTCTCAGAATGGTAACATCTTGGTCGCTTGTTTCTTCTATTTCCCAAACGACGTCGCTGCGTTCGTCAAGCACTGTGCTTCCCCGACTGTGTCTTGGCACGCGTTCACCGGTTCGAGCATCTAAATATATTCTACAGAATGACTATAAAAATTCTTGACATTTTCTAGCGTATCTATACGATTTAGGATATAGTAGAATTAGTTGAATACAAGGAGGTCATAAACATGAATAAGAACGATAAATTGAAAGAGAAACTAGCCGAGAGTAGGCACGATGACCTACTGGAAGTCGCGCTTGGTGCATTTGGTTTTGCCGGTGTATCGGTAGTGCTTGCGTATTGGCAGATACAAGGCTGGCCTTCCGGTGTGGCGTTGCTTTTCTTGTTTGGTTTATTGCTGGTTGTAGTAGGTCGCCGCGCTAATCACAAAATCCAAGCAAGAAAAGACTTAATCGCGCAACTAGACAATCAAGAAAAACCTTCAAAGCTGCAGACACCGACGTCTTGAACTGTTTGAAAGTATAAAAAGAGACGTTCAAGACCTTTCATGTCAATCCTCGCGCGTTCCGCGTATCAATGGAGCGAGATTTCGAGGTATCGTCGCTATTTTGTCTCTTCCCACGCATCGCAATATGCGGTGATTTCATCGCTAACTAATCCAAGCGCCTCTCGCGACAAACCGCACTGCTTCAAGTCCTTGATAATGCCGTCCTTAATTGCTCTGTGTTTACGCGGGCCGTCTACAATTGCAAGCATGTATAAGAGTCGAAGTGCCTCGAATGCTAGGGTGAATGCGTCCGCCGCGGTGATGTCTATCGACTTCAATCGAGCCTCAAGAGAATCAGTCATTGTTCTGTGCCTCCTTTGTCTCGTGATATACTCTAATTATATCGCATGAAATCAAATTTCAGTTCACTATTGGCTGATACAACGCAAGCGCATCTTCAAACTTGACGCTTCGTGTGTAGTACTCGACCATACCAAGACTACGCCAGCGACCAAAGGCTTATGAGTCCTCTGCTCTACCCCTGAGCTACGCTGCCCGAAAATAGTCTAGCACTGGCTAGGGGGGACGGTCAAATTAGGGGACGCAATGACAAGGAGAATTTAAGCAGTTATAATCTAATGCGGCGATGTCGAGCTGTATAGGAGACGTAAATTGAAGGAGCCGTTTGCCAAATTCGTAGAAAGCGAACTGGGGGCTGATACTTTGCTTATCACCTGTGGCCTGCCGGGCACCTGGAAAACCGAGACGAGCGAGGAGATTTCCAGGATTAAGGGCTACCCCATCCTTCGGTCCGACCTGATTAGACTGGAGGTGCTGAAGGATGAGGATATATTTGATGAGAAGGTCGCCTCGGATATGAGCAAACGAACAATGGTCTATGATGAGACGTTCCGGCGGGCAGATGAGGCCCTGGAGAAGGGCGATAGTGTAATACTCGATGCCACCTTCGTCAGCCAATCGTTGAGAAGGCGGGCTGCTGAGATAGCAGCCAGACATAATAAGACATTCGTCATCCTTCAGACCCATTGCCCGCAAGAGGTAGCCATCGCCCGGATACTACGACGTACCCAAGAGGATTACGAATCGAATGCTCTCAGCGAGCAGGCCTACCTCAACAATAAAAAGAAGTTCGAAAAAGTGGACGTGGATGACCTGAAGCGATTGTATCCCAGACTCAATATCATCCACCTGACAGTTGATACCACGTATGACCCGCCCGAAGATTGGTATATCATCGGCATGGAAAAGAGATAGGAATGAAGATAGATTTGCACATCCATACCAGGACCGGCTCGGATGGCAATCTCCCTATTGAAGAGGTTTTCCAAGAAGCCAAAAACAGAAACATTGATTTAATCTCGATAACCGACCACGATTCTATAGAGTGCCAGGAAAGAGCTATCGCCCTGGCGAGAAAGCACGGCATGTCTTACATCACAGGGGTGGAATTAAACGTGACTTTCCATTATCCTGAGGGCAATAAAGATGTTTCCCTGGATTTCCTGGGATATAGGTATGACATCGGCAATCAAGAGCTAAAGAGCAAGCTTCGATTGATAAAAGAACACAGGGGGAAAAGGGCACGTCAAATTTTAGAAAACCTGAACGTTGAGTTCGAGAAAGAGGGTATTGAAAGATTTACCGAGGAAGACCTCAGGAAAATAGAAGATAGCGTGGACGGCGTGTTCGGGCGACCCCATATAGCGAACTACTTGATAGAAAAGGGAATTGTAAAGGATAAACAAGAAGCTTTCGATAAATATCTGGTCAAGTGCGATGTCCCCAAGTACCCACTCTCTCTGGCTGAAGCATCAAAGCTGATCAGGAACGCCGGCGGTGTATTGGTACATGCCCACCCCAATGACCCCCACGGAACATCCCTGGTAAGCATAACGCGCGATTTGAACGAACAAACGAAGGTCATAGAAAAATATATGCTACAATACATCGATGGCGTCGAGTGCTGGCATTCCAGACATGACGAGAAAACCACGGCACACTATATTGAGTTTGCCAGGAGGCACGATATGCTCATGACCGGCGGCAGCGATTGCCATCAAAAACCGCTCCTCATGGGCACACTGGATATACCTGATTGGGTTGCTGAGCAGTTCAAGCTAACGCCATTTTTACGGAGCTAAAAAGATGAAGAACTATGACATTAAAGACCCCTCCCTGGCCCGAGAGGGCAAACTTCGCATCGACTGGGCTGGCAAGGAAATGCCAGTCGTCAAACTTATACAGGAAAGATTTGGCAGGGAAAAGCCCCTGGCGGGAGTGCGTGTCTCTGCTTGCCTCCACATCACCACGGAAACGGCCAATTTAGCTCTGGCTCTAAAAGAAGGTGGTGCTGAAGTAGTCCTGTGCGCCTCCAATCCTTTAAGTACCCAGGATGACGTAGCTGCTGCCCTGGTTGACTATGGCATTCCCGTCAATGCCATAAAAGGAGAGGATAACGAGACTTACTACCGACATATCATCACCGCCCTGGAACATAAGCCACAGATCACCATGGATGATGGCGCGGACCTGGTTTCCACACTTCATAAGGACTACACCGAACTGGCTGCCGACGTCATTGGCGGTACTGAAGAAACGACCACGGGGGTCATCAGGCTGAGGAACATAGCGAGGGCGGGTAAATTGATTTATCCCATTATTGCCGTAAACGATGCCCAAACCAAACATTTCTTTGACAACAGGTACGGAACGGGGCAAAGCACAATTGATGGCATCACCAGGGCTACCAATATACTCTGGGCGGGGAGGAAAGTGGTTGTTTGTGGCTATGGCTGGTGTGGCAAAGGGGTAGCCAGGCGGGCTCAAGGGCTCGGGGCGCAGGTTATCGTCACCGAGGTCCAGCCTATCCCTGCTCTGGAGGCTGCCATGGATAGCTATCAGGTCATGCCTTTGATTAAGGCTTGCGAGATAGGAGAGGTCTTCATCACCACCACGGGCGATATGAACGTTATTGATAAGGCACACATTTTAGAGATGAAAGATGGAGCTATTGTGGCCAATAGCGGCCACTTCAATGTAGAAATAAACATTCCGGCTTTGCAAAGCCTGGCCAAATCGAAGAAACGAATACGTTCTTCCGTTGATGAATACACTTTAGGCGATGGACGGCGTATCTATCTGTTGGGCGAGGGCAGGCTAATCAATCTGGCTGCCGCCGAGGGACACCCGGCCAGTGTTATGGACATGAGCTTTGCCAACCAGGCTCTATGTCTGGAGTATCTTACCAGGATGAAAGGAAAGCTTGAGCCCGCGGTCTATCCTGTGCCTGAGGAAATTGACCAGGAGGTAGGTAAACTAAAGCTCGCCTCCATGCATATCACCATTGATTTCTTGACCGAGGAACAAAAAAACTACCTGGCAAGCTGGGAATTGGGAACATAAAAAGGAGTTAAAATGCCGAATAGCTTTAATCAGTCGGATTCTTATTTAGCTACTGCGGAGTGTGTCACCGAGGGACATCCTGATAAGCTGTGCGACCAGATTTCAGACGCTATCCTCGATGCCATGCTGAAACAGGACCCTTTCGCTCGTGTGGCCTGCGAAGTCTCTGTAGCCATGGGCATGGTAATGGTCTTGGGTGAGATTACCTGCAAGGGTTACGTGGAAATTCCTGACATCGTGCGCCAGGTAATCAAGGAGGCAGGCTATACCAAACCTGAATATGGCTTTGATTATCGGACCTGCGGAGTCATGGTCTCCCTTAAGGAACAGTCAAGCGACATTGCTGCCGGGGTTGGTCAATCTTTAGAAACAAGAACAGGAGAGGCAACTGACAAGGTTTTAGACAAAACCGGCGCTGGTGACCAGGGAATGATGGTTGGCTTTGCCTGTAGAGAAACTCCTGAGCTCATGCCTTTGCCTGTTGCACTGGCGCACAAGCTATGCCGGAGCCTGGCTCAGGTAAGAAAAAGTGGAGCCATACCTTATCTCAGGCCCGATGGCAAGTCTCAGGTGACTATAGAATACAGCCGCGGCATACCCAAGAGGGTGGTTTGTGTTACCCTGGCTGCTCATCACGACCCGGGGGTGGAACGCAAAATCATCGAGCACGATCTTATAGAGCAGGTGATTAAGAAGGGCATTCCCGCCAACTTGCTGGATAACGAGACTGAATACTACATTAACAGCGCCGGTCAGTTTGTCATCGGTGGGCCGGTGAGCGACACTGGTTTTACCGGGCGCAAAATCATTGCTGATACTTACGGCAGTGCCTACGGACATGGTGGAGGCTCTTTTTCAGGCAAAGACCCTACTAAAGTAGACCGCTCCGCCGCTTATATGGCCAGATATGTCGCCAAAAATATAGTAGCTGCCGGACTTGCCGATTACCTCGAGCTTCAGGTTGCCTATACTATCGGGAAGGCTCATCCACTGTCATTATCCATCGAGACATTCGGCACGGGAAAAGTCCCCGATGAAATCATATCCAATCTCGTCAACAAGCACTTCGACTTTCGCCCTGAGGCTATCATAAAGACTTTGGACCTGCGCCGCCCCATTTACCGCCAAACTGCCACTTATGGGCATTTTGGCAGGGAAGACCTCGACCTGCCCTGGGAGAGAACGGATAAGGCTGAAATCCTAAGAAAAGAAGCAGGCCTGTAAAAGTGCAAAACCCAAAACCAAATTAAGAGTTTTTTTAGCACCATGTCCTGCCTTAACAATTCGTCAGTTTGTGCATTGCTAGGATTACGTATATTTCAGCATATTGTGCTATAATAGAAAAGTTAACTTAGAACCTTAGTGAGCACGAATAATCAAGGGGTGAACCAGTGTGGATAAAGCTGTTATAGCGTGCCTCTATCTTAACTGCTCGTAGGCGGACTTTGTGTTTTTTTGTTTGGCGAGGTGGGTCACATGAGTTTGATACAGGTGGATGATTTAGCCAAAAGTTATGGCAGGGTGGTTGCTGTGGATGGGCTCTCTCTGAGGGTGGAGGAGGGCAGCATTATGGGGCTTATAGGTCCCAACGGCGCAGGGAAAACCACCGCAATAAAGATAATCTTGGGCTTGCTTAAGCCGAATAGAGGGTTTGTGAGGGTTTTTGACGAGGAACCATGGGACAACCCGGATATCAAATCGAAGATAGGAGTAATCTATGAAAGAGCCTACTTCCCTTCCCGTCATAAGGTATTCGACTACCTGAAGAGAGTGTGTAGGATCTTTGGCAAACCCGAGTCCCGAGCCCGTGAGGTTTTAGCTTTAACAAGACTTGAGGATGCCCATGACAGAACCGTAAAAGCGTTGTCGGCCGGGATGCTCCAGAAATTCGCCGTAGCCCATGCCCTGATCAAAGAGCCACGTCTCATCATCGCTGATGAACCTACATCAAACCTTGACCCTGAGGCCAGGAGAGAGTTGTTAGATCTAATCCTGCAACTTCACCGCGACGAAAATGTAACTTTTCTAATCTCCTCGCATGTACTTCCTGAGTTGAGCAGGATTTGTGAATCCGTGGCGATAATTAATAAGGGCAAGGTCTGGGCTGCGGGAAGCTTGACGGAACTTTCGGAGAAGCTTGGAGCCAGAACTACGAGGATATCTACTGATAATCCTGAGGCGCTTGGCGAGCTGGTAAGAAAACTGGAATATGTTAACCGGGTGGAAGTAGATAGCAGGGGAGTTTCTGTAGGCGTGCTTGCCGGCGAAGATGAAAGGCTTTACGAAGACGTTCCCAGACTTGCTAAGAAAGCGGAGGCCAAAATTGTGGGAATAGAGACCGGAACTGCTTCCCTTGAAGAACTCTTTAGACTGGCCGTTAAGTCCGGACAAGGAGAAGATCGTAGATGGGAAAAGGCCGACCATTCTTAGAAATCTTCACCTATGCCCTCGATGAAGATTACAGGTTTCCAATCCTGGAGATTTTTGCTTTCCTTTTCGCCCTGGGGACATTTGTCTTCGCGGATTTTGCTGGGGGATATGACCGGACTGGAGAAACCATGGCGTACAGCTTGGTTAGCACTTTATGCGGATTCCCGCTTATGTTTATCTTTGTGGTCTTGATTCTAAAGAATGTGGCTTACGGTCTGGGAAGCGATTTGGACAGAGGTGTGATGCAAACCTTGTTCTCATATCCTTTGAAGAGGCGGTATATTCTCACGGCAAGACTTCTCTCAGGTTTAGGCATAGCGTTGCTCTTATTCTTTGGAATCCAGATTTTTGGTCTTTTTCTGTTAGCCCCGGATGTCATTCTCACTTATCCCGGCACGGTTTTCTTGACCTATGCTGCTCAGCTCTGTAGCCCAGCACTTTTGCTGGCTGGTCTCGTGCTGTTTTTCACTTTACGGCTGAAACGAGGGGGACTTGCCCTCGTCATCGGAGTCGTTCTTTTCCTTGCGGGGTTGATAGTCTCTGGATTTGTGACCTCCATCGCTTACGGAACAGGTTCCGATCTGAGCCTAAAAATTTGGGCTGTAATCAACCCTAACTCAGCTCTCCAGATATATTATTATGATATGGGCGCAAGCCTTTTTGCTTCTGAAAGTTGGGTGCCAAGCTTTTCCGAGGTCCTCCTTTACTTGGGGGCTGGCTACCTGATTGTGGCTGCGCTTTTCGTCATAGGATACGTCTACTTCGACAGAAGGTTGGAAATATGAGGTGGATAACTCTTCTCGGAAGAATAGGCACCGTAATTTTGATGATCGGCTTAGCTCTCCTCGTCGCCTGGCTCATCCCCTCAGGTGTTAACTATAAATCTGGGTGGATGGGGCCCATCGAGCCTGAACAATATGAAACCGGGGGGCCGCAGGTCTGGTCGCCTCAAAATGGACTGCAAATCTCCGTGGAGGCTACCGACAACGTCAATGTTTATCTCCTGGGAGTAAGCTTACCTGAACTTGATAACTGGAAAACATTGCTTAGGGAGGCATACCCTGATTCGGAGAGCCCTGGCTTGGAGATGTTTATTGAAGTCTATACGCTGCCGCTGCTTTTTTTCCACGAGGCGTACCCTGAACAGACACTTAAGGGTGAGGATTTATACAATCCTCAAACTCGGGGTATGGTGTGGAATGTGACAGTTTTAGATAGAGGACTGGAAACGCACCCCGAGATCATCTTATGGGACCCGCCCCCAAGCAGCACGTTTTCCCACGAGTTGTTTCCTAAGGATATCCTTAGCATCGTGGACGTAGTTGCCAATCCGTCCTCTGATACGGTGGAAGTCGATGTGTGGATAACAGAAGTAACAGCGGTCGCACCGAAAGATAGGATTATCGTCGCAAGCCGATTGCTCATCCCCATAGGCATTGTACTAACTATTCCATGGTTAATCTTGAGAAAAGTTAAAAAGAGCACCTTCTGATAGAGGGGCAACTTTCGTCCTGGGTACCGTAAAGACGTTAGATTTGCGACGCCCCATTTACCGCCAAACTGCCACTTAGGGGCATTTCGGCAGGGAAGACCTCGATCTTCCCTGGGAGAGAACGGATAAGGCCGAAATCCTAAGAAAAGAAGCAGGCTTGTAAAAGTGCGAACCCCAAAACCAAATTAAGAGTTTTTTAGCACTATGTCCCGGCTTAACACTTCGTCATTTGGTTACTATGAGGGGAGAGAGTATCACACTATAAAAGGCAACCTGGCATACAGGAGGGTCTGCACTCATTTTGCAAAGAAGTTCTCCTTAGTGTATAATATCCATAGTTCAGTTCAGGTTATTACAAGCTTCTTAGAATCTCAGCAGATTTATCTTAAGTATTGGGTAGCCGGACTCTAACTAAAATTTAAAAAGAGGAGGTTATCCAATGAGTTTTCAAGATAAGTCACTTCAATGCTCCGATTGTGGGCAAGAATTCATCTTCACGGCTGGAGAACAAGAGTTCTATTCGTCTCGTGGCCTGCAGAATGAACCTAAGC
>Ga0315547_1000060_pt1 | contig 132693 bp, 124 predicted proteins | sample SalMarSW160240MG_2_FD_202542 | JGI IMG/M metagenome (GOLD analysis project Ga0315547, IMG submission 202542) | Salt marsh sediment microbial communities from the Plum Island Ecosystem LTER, Massachusetts, United States - Salt Marsh Sediment SW1601-240 ...
TCACCGCAGAGGAGATCAAAAAATATATAAAATATTACCAGCACCACACAGAGCAGTTAGAGCTCTTTGCTAAAGAAACGAAAGAACCGCACTGACAAGCCACCACCCTTGGGTGGTGGTTGTTGACATAAATCTAAAGTATTGTTCCTCAGTCTTATCCCATGTATGCGTGATTTTGGGATGCAGATTTTGATACCATTGTCAATCAATATGGCTTTTTCAGTTTCGTGTGGGATTTGGACTGGAGCCCAGATATATCTCTCCTTCGGTTAGATTTTAGATGATTCAATGCGAGGACTTGACTTTTTTAAATTTTGTTATATTATTATCTTGTAAGACAAGAATATGAGAAAACAAATGAATAAGAAACCATTCATGAAAATTAAAATCCAGAAAGTATACGTGCAGATCGTCCGTCAAATCGAGGATCTAATCGAACGAGGTATCCTTAAGCCAGGGGATAAATTACCTTCAGAGCCGGTTTTAGCGGAACAGTTAGGTACCAGTCGACCTCCCTTAAGAGAAGCACTGAGTGCCTTGGAGATGTTTGGTATAATTGAGAGAAGAGGCCGAACGGGCAGCTTTGTCAAAGCTAATATAGATACTGTTCGCTATAAGCGTCAGTTTAGAGAGCTTGAGAGGAATGTCTCTCCCTATGAGACACTACAAGCACGGAAAATTGTGGAAACAGAAATTGTACGTACAGCCGCTGAAACGGCAACTAAAAAGGATATAGAAGCTGTTCAAAAGGCTTTTCAAGAAATGAAAGAAAAGATTGAAAAGCTTGGTTCTTCTCTGACGTTGGAAGATATTATTAGCTCTGATATAAAGTTCCATCTTTCTATTGCAGAAGCAACCCATAACAGTGTTCTTATAGAGACGGTAAGATATATGGTAGCTGGCCTAAGGGAAAAACTGTGGACCGAGATGAAAATACATACTACAGATTTCAGAAAAAGATCTCAGAAACTCTTGTTAGAACATAAGGAGATTCTTGATGCTTTGATAAAGAAAGAGGGAGCGACAATTCGAAAGAAAATGTACGAACACTTAGATATAGCTGAGCGGGAGATGTTCGGAACCTCGTAAGGAACAGGAGCGCTCGCATACCTATGGGGCTAAATATAATAATAAAGAAGTAGGAACCATTAAAATAGGATAAAGATAATCAGATTTGGTTATTGTACTTTACCAGATAATATAGGTATTGTAGAAAAAGCAGGTTACGATTATATTGAGCTTCCAGTAAATTCTGTTAAACCCGAGGAAGAAGAAAAAGAATTTCACAGAATCTATAGTTTCGCAGAAATTTGATAAAATTGATTTTTTCCATTTAATTATACGGCAATCCGGGATAAGTGCTCAACATGAAAGAAAAGGTTAGAATAGGGGTAATTGGTCTGGGAGGAATGGGTCAGGGACATATAATCAGAATCAAGGATATTCCTGAGGCAGAACTTACTGCTGTTTCAGATATTGACCCTGAGTTAACAAAAAAAGGTTCTGAAGAAAATAAAGTCCCCGGTTTTACCGACTATAAAAAACTTTTGGCAAGTACCCTGATTGATGCAGTTCTCATCGCTACTCCTCATTATTTTCATCCTGAAATTGGCATAGCGTCAATGGAAGCGGGGATTCACTGTCTTTCCGAGAAGCCGATTGCTGTTTCTGTAGATGCGGCAGATAAGTTCGTGGAAGCAGCCCGTAAAAATGAAAGAGTTTTTGCAGTGATGTATCAGTACAGGACCTTACCTGAAGTGAGGTTAGCCAGAAAGATCATCGAAAGTGGAAGACTGGGGCAAATAAGGCGAACCTGTATGATTGAGCCAAATTACCGAACTCAGGCTTATTATGATAGTGCCGGCTGGCGAGCTACCTGGAAAGGGGAAGGAGGCGGAGTGCTTATAAATCAAGCTCCTCATGGAATTGACCTATTTCTGCTTTTGGGTGGTCTACCCAGTAGAGTAACTGCCAGAGAACACACTCGACTTCATAGGATTGAGGTTGAGGACGAGGCTGCTGCTTTATTAGAATACCCTAATAGAGCCTGGGGTTATTACTATACCAGTACCAATGAGGTTCCAGTTGGAGTTTTTATGGAAATTTCTGGTGATAAAGGAAAGTTAGTTTATCAGAATGGTTTACTCAAGCTTTACTCTCTGAAGAGTCCAATTCCAGAGTTTACTTTTTCTTCCAGAGAAATGTGGGCAAGTCCAGAGGTAATAGAAGAGGAGTTAGAACTTCCTCAATGCGAGACCGGACATAAGGAAATTATACGGAACTTCTGTCATTCTATTCTCTTTGGGGAAAAGTTAATTGCTCCGGGAGAAGAAGGTATCTGGACTGTTGAGTTCTTTAACGCCCTTATCCTTTCCGGAAAAAAGAATGAACCAGTTGATATTCCGGTTAACCGAGGAGAGTATGAAGATCTTTTGCAAAGCTTAAAGAAAACTTCTGGGGAGAACAAAGTAAAAAAGATAAAAAGAGTTACAGATCCTCGTTATCTTTAAATGGGAATTAAGTATCTGAAGTGTTCAGCTCTTTTGGTTAAGGGAAGAAAAGGAAGAAAGAGGACAGAGGCAGTCTTAAGCATTTATAAGTCCATCAAAGAGAAAAGGCAGGTAAAACTAGCTTAAGAGATAGAAGCTCGAGCTTAAGGCCAAAAGGGGGTGAGAAGTGAGGAAGGCCAATCGGGACAGGAGAAGATTTTTTGAGAGAAAGATAAGTTTGTCCCATTGAAGGAGGGAGAAAAAGATGAAGAGAAGAAGCATTATCAGTGTGGCGTGCTTGGTGATGTTTGTCCTGATGCTTTTTTCTGGCGCGTCAGCTGCGGTCAAAGAGATAACCATTTGGAGCTGGGGGGCGCCTGACGCCGTTATAGTCGGGCTTATAGAAAATAGCTGGCCGTTGATGGAGAAAGAATTCGGGGTCAAAATCAAACATGAGCTTTTTCCCGGGATTAGTGAGACTGAGTTTGTGACCAAAGTCGTAAATGCCGTGCGCTTCGGAACCGGGCCAGATGTAATAGAAGCAAATGACATCACGCTGAGCACCCTGGCATCCGAGGGATTTTTGGAACCTGTACCTCCATCGCTAGTGAAGTCGTTACAAGAAAAACTCTTACCCTCTTACAAAAATGCACCCTATTTGTGGGATGAGGACGGCTACAAGAAACCGTTCATGGGCGCAATCGTAAGGGATGCAGGTGGTCAGATAGTTTGGTGGAACGAAGAGATGTATAAGGAAGTGGGCTTGGATAGGTCTCCCCGAACCTGGGATGAGGTGTTCGAATTTGGCAAAAAGTTGACCAAGTATGGTGCTGATGGTTTAATTGAAATAAGTGGCTTCTTTGTTAGAACAGCTGGACATGGGGGCGGCATTGGGGACAAATTCACCCCCTATTTCCTTTCTGCTGGAGGCGGAAGTCTACTCAAAATTGAGAATGAAAAGGTCAAAGCAAATTTCAATACCTCAGCCGGAATTGCTGCAGCGCAGTTCTACTTAGATGTGCTGTACAAATACAATATTGATGCAATCGGGATACCGGGAGATGTTGGCGGTTGGGAGAAAGGACAAACTGCCACGGTGAGTGCACGAAGGTTTTGGGTACCCCTGGACGTTAAACGAAATGCACCAGATATGTATTCCAAGTTAAGGGCAGGACCCATTCCGGTCGCCCGGGAAGGGTTGAAAAGCATCACTACCTCCCATATCTATGGTTTAACTGTGAATCCCACTATCGACTCTGACAAAAAAGAGTTTATCTGGAAGCTCTGTGAAAGACTCAACCAGTTCGATATGGTAAAACGGCGGACAATCGATACTCTGAACTGGCTTCCTTACAGGGAAGCGGTAACAGAAGCTCCCTTCACTGAAGAATTGTGGCAAGAGGCTCTAAAGTGCAGCGAGAACACTCTACCTCGTCTCGAGGCTCCTAAATTCTCGGTGGTCCAGGCCATATTGGGAGATCAGTTGAATCTTATCTTTGCCAAGGAAAAGAGTATTGAAGCGGGCCTATCTACTGCGGCAGAGGAAATTAGTGAGCTTTACGAAGATGTTATGCTGAAAGAGCTTTAAACAGGCTAACCTGCATTCCCTGCTTTTAGGGTAGGGAATGCAGGGAAAGAAGAGTTTCGCCATGCTCGGCAAAAGCTTAAAGAGACGAGAAGCAAGAGTCGCGTTCTCATTTATTTCTCCAGTTCTGGTTTTGTATACGATCTTTTTTTGGGTACCGTTAATACTTATTGTTATGGTTAGTTTTACGAAATGGGATATGTTTAAACCTATGAAATTTGTAGGGTTAGCGAATTACTATAACCTATTCTCAGATCCCTACTTTTTAAAAGCTTTCCTAATATCTTCAGTCTATGCCTTATCAAGCGTTGGTTTGTTAATTTTTTTCGGACTGACCTTTGCTGTTTTATTTAACAGACCGGGATTAATTCCTTTCTTAGGGAGAATGCTTTTCTTCATGAGCGCAATTTTACCTTTGATATCGGCGGGAGCCATTTGGGTATGGATTACAGGTCCTGAATCTTATTCGGGGTTAAACTCGCTGATGAGTTTTTTAGGAATGGGTAGAGGAAGATGGCTGGCTGGATCGAATACAGCCCTGCTCTGTGTTATAGGATTTGCTGTCTGGCACGGGACGGGGCTTAATACCTTGATGTACACCGCCGGACTACGAGGGATACCTTCCGTGTACATCGATGCTGCAAAGATAGATGGAGCCTCCGGGTTTCATATCATAAGATACATCATAATCCCCTTGCTTAGACCCATTACTCTCTTTTTAGTTGTGACCAATTTGATAGCGGGTTTTAATGCATTTACCCCCATTTGGTTTTTAACTAAAGGGGGTCCAGGAACAGCTACCAGAATTTTGCCTACATATATTTACCAATTTGGATTTAACCGATTTCGATTTGGATTCGCCTCGTCTTCAGCTATCGTGCTGATTGGAATAGTGCTTATTTTCACCTACATTCGTCTGAGGAAACTCTAATGTTCAGAAAGTCCTTAAAATCTTGGTTAATAAACATAGCCATCCTTGCATTAATTGCTTTTTGGATAATAATACCCTGGATGTACGGATTTGGAATGGCCTTCATGCCTAATGAAGAGCTTTACAAGATTCCGCCCAATATAATTCCCCGTAATCCTACCTTAGCCAATTTTAGAACGGTGATGGAATCCTTGAGCATCTCACGCCTGTATCTTAATACCTTCCTATCGGCAGGAATGGCAGTAACTTGTACTCTGTTTTTCTCTACCCTGGCAGGATATGCATTTGCTAAACTTCGCTTCTTTGCTAAGAACGAACTGTTTATACTTTGCATTTTGAAATTGATGATACCCGAGGCTGCTCTGGTCATTCCCTGGTTTTATATTGTAGGAAAATTGGGACTTATTGATACAGTTTCAGCAATAGCCCTACCCAGCTTGATTGGCGTCTGGTCGATATTTTTTATGCGACAGTACATATCTTCTATACCCAATACTTTGATTGATGCTGCAAGGATAGATGGATGCTCAGAGATGGGGGTCTTCTGGCGGATAATTTTACCGGTAATTAAACCTGCCATAGGAGCGCTTATAATTGTCAATTTTATGTTTGCCTGGAATTGGTTCTTATGGCCACTAGTAGTGCTGCAGTCAAACAGAAACTTTACCATGAACCTGGGTCTTCACTTTATTCGGTGGCTGGAAATGGGAGGAGGAGAGAATCCTACTGACTATGGGGCATTGATGGCTATCTCTTTTCTTTACACTATGCCATTCATGGTAATCTATTTAATTTTCCAGCGCTTCTTCATTGAATCTATTACCTTGACCGGTTTGAAGGAATAATTAAACCAGGAAAAGATCCTCCTTTATTCATATAAGTCAAGCAGCAACAAGGATCCTCAGTATCTTCGAGGCCGATTGAAAAACACTGGCGGTTATTCTCCGTGAAAGGCAAGACTTTCTTTCCTAATCATAAAGGAGTTTAAAATGTCCAAGGTGGGGGTTTTTTCTGATGAGATCAGTCAGGATTTTGAGTATGCCCTTGGAGTGGTAAAAGAGCTTGGGGCAGGGTATGTAGAGCTTAGAAGCATGTGGGGCAAGAATTTGGTAGATCTTTCCTCTTCTGAGTTAGAAAAAGCAAAGGAGCTTATAAAAAAGAGCAATTTGAAGGTATCGATCATTGCCTCCCCTCTTTTTAAATGTCATCTTAAGAAAAAAGAGGCAAAGAAACCCAGGGACACCTATCTGGTTCAGGAAAAAAGCTATTCTGAGCATCTAAGAATTTTAGAGCGTTCTTTTGAACTGGCAAAAATGTTTGAGACCAACATTGTACGTACCTTCTCGTTTTGGAGAAGAGGAGATTTAAGCGAAGAAATCCTGGAGGAAATTTTGCAAAGGTTTGAAGTTCCTATAAAAAGAGCTGAGGAAAAAAATATTGTTTTAGCTTTAGAAAATGAGCATGAGTGTTTTATAGGAAATGGTGAGGAATCCCGGCGGTTTTTGGATCGCATCTCCTCAAAAAATGTAGGACTGATTTGGGACCCCGGTAATGCATATTTTTTGGGAGAAGTTCCCTATCCTGATGGTTACGAGCTCATTAAAGATCGGATAGTTCATGTTCATATTAAAGACGCCGGAAAAGATAAGAAGGGCAAGTCCATTTGGCTACCGGTAGGCAAAGGAGAAATTAATTTTAAAGGACAGCTTCAAGCTTTACGGGAGGATAATTTTTCGGGAGTTATCTCTCTGGAGACACATTATGTTCCTAAAGGCGGCTCTCAAGAGGAGGGAACCCGAGAATCATTTTCCGGTATGAAGTCTATCTTAGAATCGCTGGGGATTGAAATAGCATAATACGGATTACCAGCAGAAGGAAAAATTCGCTATGCTGAAGTGTCCAAAATTTTAAGGTAGAACAACTTAAACGCATTCCACCTATTCATCCCGTAGCATCATTACAACCCACCTAGAGTATACTTGAGCGTAGTATTGAAAATGAACTGCTTAGCTACTGTAGCTAACAATATTGGAGTAGTTGCAGTAACTCACTTTCAGACTATGCTCAAATTAAGGTACAAGGAGATAGAGCTGGTGGATGAGGAAAAATATTTAGGCACTAATTGGCTGCTGGATACACCTGAGGGGGTAAGGTTATATCATGATGTGACAGTTCCATTTAGAGGAAAAGTTGGAATTGTTGATGTGCATACGCATCAGAATTTAAGACAAATTGTAGAAAATAAGTCTTTTCCCAATATCTGGAGAGTTGAAGTTCTTGAGGAAAGAAAAGAATACGCAAATTGCGATCATTACATCATCCAATTAGCGGCCAAATCTCCCTACTTTTCTCAAGCTCTTGCAAGGGATCCCAATATCTCAGATTATGATAAGTGGATGGCCCTAAGTAAAGTTTTCCCTGACCTTGAGGGAAGTCATGTTCATCAGTGGCTCCACCTCGACTTAAAAAGAGTATTTGGGATTGAAGATCTATTAAGTGCCAAGACAGGGCAGAAGATATGGAAAGCTGCAATTAAGTGTTTAAAGCAAAAAGAAATGCTGCCGCAGGCGATACTTAAAACAGCGGGAGCAAGAATTATCTGTACGACCGATGATCCCGCAGATGATTTAACTTATCATAACATGGCCAAAAACATAGATGGCATTACTTTTCTCCCTACTTTTAGGCCGGATGCTTATTACAACGTCTTTGATAGAAGTTGGAGGTTAAAGATTGAAAAGATTTGCCAGTTATCCGGCCAGGATACAACTCTCAAGGGTCTGGTTGAGGCCTTAAAAATAAGACACACCTTTTTTGCCAAAATGGGAGCAAGGGCTAGCGATCATGGCTTGCTGGAACCTTATGGTTTAGAAGTTAGCCAGAGAAGAGCTGAGCGAATTTTCAGGCAAGTTTATGAGGGAAAAGAAAAATTTGGTATAAAATCTCCTGAAACGAAAGAGTTCATCTCATATATGATGCACAAGTTTTGTGAAATGAATCAAGAAAAAGGTATGGTCACTCAAATACATTATGGTGCTGTTAGAAATGCAAATGAGCATTTGCTCCGAAACTGGGGAGTCGATGTTGGGGGTGATGTTGCAGCGGAGAATGTCAATATTGTTGAAAATCTAAAGCCTTTGCTGTCGAGATTTTTTAGCGGGAAAAGTGATAGTCAAGCTCACTTGGTGCTCTATCCCATGAATCAAATATTCACCCATACTAACTTAGCATTAGAAAGAGCATTTCCGAATGTTCATTCCGGATTTCCCTGGTGGCATAATGATGCTCCTTATGTGATGGAGCACTATCTACTTCACATCGCAGGATCCTGCCTACTTACCTCCAGTGCAGGTCCTGTCGGTGATGGAAGAAAGATTCTCTCGGAAGGAAGCAGATTTGAAGTTTTTGATAGAATGATTTGCAAAGCAGTGGGGAAACTTATCTCAACCGGACAGATCTCATATGATGGTGGGGTAAGAGCAGTAAAGAAATTGATGTATGAGAATCAGGTAAGATTTTTTAATTTAAAAGAAGTACTTGGTAGATAAAAAGGAGCTTAACTCAAGTCCTTTTCTAAGATATAAATAAGCAAGGAGGAAATTATATGAAAAGAATAAAAATCACTTTAATTGGAGGCGGGAGTCTTGAATGGACTCCTAAACTTCTGGTAGACCTTGCATTAACCGATGAGCTTAAGGGAAACCATATCTGTCTTCATGATATAGACAAGGAAGCATTAAGTCTTATGCACCGTTTAGGCAAGAAAATAATTAAAGAGGCAGGGAATGATTTTCATCTTAGCAGTACCACTTCACTGGAGGAGGCGCTGGAGGATACAAATTACGTCATTCTGTCTATTTCTGCTGGTGGACTGGCTAACATGCGGTATGATTTAGAGATACCTTTAAAATACGGCGTTTATCAATCGGTGGGAGACACAGTAGGCCCAGGAGGACTGAGCAGGGCGCTAAGAAGTATTCCAGTAGTGGTGGGGATCGCAAAAAAAATGGAAAGCTTGTGTCCGGATGCTTGGCTCATTAATTACACAAACCCCATGAGCACTCTCTGTCGAGCAATCAACAAAACAACACGCATTAAGACTGTAGGTCTTTGTCATGAACTTCTTTTGGTTCTGCGAACGCTCAAAAGAATTTTTAAAGTGAAAGAAGATCCGGATATCCAGGTAAAAACAGCAGGAATAAACCACTTTACCTGGATCCTGGAGCTGAAGATAAAAGATAAGGATGGGTTTCCCCTTTTAAAGGAATACATCGAACGAGAGCAGGAAAAATTAAAAAAACAGATCAATAGTTTGGACTGGAAAAGTCTGGATCCCTTTAAAGATAATAATCTTTTGAAATTTGAGCTGTTCAAAACCTATGGATTCCTTCCTGCTGAGGGAGATAGACACGTAGCTGAATTTTTCCCTTGCTTCTTAACGGAAAAAACTTCTGCTGGAAAAAAGTATGGAATAAAGCTTACCACAATTGAGGATAGATTAGAAAGGATTGAAAGGGGAAGGGCAGAAGTTCAATCTATGATAGATGGAAAACAATCAATAAACCTGGAGCACTCTGGAGAAAAAGTATGCGATATCATCTCTGCTATCGCTAGTGGAAGAGAGAGTATATTCATGATGAACTTACCCAATCGAGGACAAATTGCTAATCTTCCATCAGATGTGATAGTGGAGACTGCAGCTCTAGCAAATGCAAATGGAGTGCATCCTGTTTCAGTAGGAGAGCTGCCTCCTGGGATACTTGGGTTAACCTTAAAACACATAACAAATCAAGAGATGATTGTTGAGGCTGCTCTGACTGGCAACAAAAAGTTGGCCATACAGGCCTTAGTCAATGACTCCTTAGTTAAAAATTGGGAAGATGCTGCCAAGATGCTTGATGAGCTCCTGCAAGCAAATGCTGATTATTTACCTCAATTCCGGCTTTGAGGAAAAGAAAAGATGAAAATAAGCGTGTTTACGGTCATTACTCCGGAATTCACGCCCGAAGAGGTAGTGAAAAGATTAGCCCACCTTAGATATGAGGGAGTTGAGTAGAGAGTAGTGACAGTTTTAAAAGAAAATGAACAGGAAACTTCTTTCTGGAAAGGTAATAAATGCACTCTTTCTCTTGAGGATTTCTCAGATATTCCCACTGAGAAGAAATTAAACGAGGATATAGAATATCTTAAAAGTCTTAAGTAATGGAAGATCACCACGATGGTGGACTTCCTTCTCTCTACCTTATGGCATTTGTCCTCTTCTGTATAACAGCATGTCACCGCCTAGTTTCTTCCTAGCAAAAGTCCTTGTTCAACAATTAGGAGCTTTTCTTGCAAAAATCTAAGAAATATACTGACAATTTTTGCTGTCACTTTACCCCTTCCTCTCCTGGCAATCTTCGTTCTTCTTACAGCGTTAGGTTTTTCTGGCCCGGGGGCCTGGCCTCCGCAGAATGTGTGGTTAAGTCGAGTCACCTCTGAAAAAACTCGAGGAAAAACATTTGGCCGGCTGATTAGCTTAGTCAACCTAGCTCAGGCTTTTTCACCTCTTCTTTTTGGTTTCCTTGCTGATAAGTGGGGGCTTATTAGTGCTTTCCGATGGGCTATTCTGCCCATAGCAGTAGGGGCTCTGTGTTTAGGTAGGTTAGTGAGCAAAGAATAGCTTGAGGAAAAAAGGAGGGTTTTTATAATGCAATACCGTGATTTTGGAAATACCGGTCTTAAGGTTTCTGCTCTCGGATTTGGCGCAATGAGCCTTCTTCAAACCAATGCCTTTATTGAGCTTTCCAAGAGGTACACCGGCGAGGAGATAAGGAAGGGGAGAAAGAGAGAGGGCAGAAGTGTGAGGCAATTTTTCCGGGAGACTTTCTTTCCCTGGAGATATGATTAGAAAGACTTCGGCACTCATTAGTTTCTACCTGATTGCTATTTCTTCTCTGGTAATGTTTTTCTCGGACCGTTATTACCTTTCAAATAAGATAATAGGGGTATCCGCTTGACTCAAGTAGAAGTGCTACAATCCATAGCTGGGCAAGACATTAGACCGAAGCAGCTACTGTAGAGCAGCCAAGCTCGCAAATCCTTTTACAGCAAGGTGTTGCGTCGTTTTTACTGGAGTGGAGCGGATAGCCCTATAAGATAATTTAATTATGGTCCCAAATCAAGAGATTGAATTAAATTCTTTTTGTCCTCTTCTGTACAAAAGTACGACATTTCCTCTTTTCTCCTAACCTAAAATTCTTATTTCTCTCTTCCAATCTTTGTCCAAGAATTTTTTTTCTTCAGAAAATTCACGCTGATTTAATAAGCGTGGGCACTAAAGGGTAAGACTTATTTTTAAGGTGCGAATCTCTTTAATGTAGAGTCATACAGGACTTGAGTGAGTTTTGCAATGTGTAAATTCCGTTAGAGATGGACAAAAAATGAACATATTGGACATAAATAGCCAGAGATTATCTAGATCTCGTAGATGATAGATGATAAAAGAATCCATGTAGTCTTACATTCCAGCCATTTTTAAAAGGAACTAGTTAATCTTTCAAAATGTGGCATAAAAATTGCTTATTTGTCGAATGAGGACGTTTCAATTCAAGTTAAATAACTTAACACCTGGATAACTATACCAGAAGCATAATCACCTTTCTGCTGGTTCCTTAACGCCTTGAAATGCAGTCACACTGGCTTTGCAAACGAATCGTCCCACAGCTCAAAACAGTTCAAAAATCAAAACACACCACCTGAAATTAGCAAAGTAATTTCGACGGACAGCTAATTTGTTTCCTAGACACAGGAAGAGAAACGGTTGTATGGTCTTTTTATTTCCACGTTTGGAGTGCCACCGGCAGGGAATCGGGTAAGCCCTGGAGAGAGGTTGAAGCAATGAATATTATCGAATTAACTAAAAAAGCAGTGGAACTTGCCTCAAAAGATGAAAAACTAAAAGAGAGAACCAAAGATACGGTAGTCTCTATCGTTATGGTCTTGAAGAACGAGGAGGAACACTCTTTTGCCTTCGCTGTCAATAAAGGTAAACTTGAATTTTTGGAAAAAACGAGAGCCGATCCAGACTTTCAATTTGAGATGTCAGAGAAAGACTATTCCGATTTGATGACCGGTAAGGCTTATGGCATGGTATTGATGGCTACAGGAAAGATGAGGATGACAAAAGGTAGTTGGGCTCAAATTAGAAAAATCGCTACCCCGCTGGGGATGATACCCAAAGCGGGAGAAGAGATAGCCGCTAAAGAGGAATCAAAAACAGCAAAGCCGCCAGCAGCAAACAAGGGAAAACTCAATGTGCTGGCGAAAGTCCGACCCAAATTGAAGCAAAGAGTAAAGGAAAGAACTCCTGATTTGGAAGTTGCGAATATTTATAGCCAAAGTTTCCTCGACTCTATAGCTGATGGTTTGATAGTGACCGACCTAGAAGGAAATATAACCGCTGTAAACAAAGCTATCTTAAAGATAAATGAAAGAACGAAGGAAGAAGTAATCGGTAAATTTGCTCCCGAGGTGTTTCTTAAGCCTCAATATATAGAAAAATTTATGAAGTATTTTCTTGAGGTAATTAAGAAAGGTCATGTTGGTTCTTTTGAGGGGACTGGCATTGCCAAAGACGGAACGGAAGTTCCAACTACTACCACTGTTTCACTGCTAAAGGATAGAAAAGGTAAACCTCACAGCTTCCTTTGCGTCCTTAGAGACACCACCAAGACCAACAAACTGATTAGTGAGTTGGAAAAATCTAAGACTCTTCTTGATAGCGTCCTTAATTCCACAATCGATAGTATTGCTATCGTTAATCTTGATGGGGCGGTAACCAGGATCAGCAAGGTATCATTAGAAAGGTCGGGTTACTCAAAAGAAGAAATGATTGGGAATATTCCCACTTTCTTAGTCTCAGAGAAAGACAGAGCAAAATTTCCGGATTTAATAGGGGAAGTGATAGAAAAAGGTTTTGTAAAAAATGTTGAGATGACCGAGATAACAAAAGATGGAAGAGAAATCCCTATTATGTTCAATGCTACATTAATGAGAGATGTCGAAGGAGAACCGACTGGGATAGTTGCTGTCGCAAGAGATATGACTGAGCTCAGGCGAGCGGAGGAGCAGCGTGCAGCGGTTATTGAAGCAATGCCGGATGCGTTGGTAGTGCTTGATCTCAATGGGGTGATACTCTCCGTCAACCCAGCATTCACAAAAATGCTCGGCCGGAAACCAGAAGAAAGAATTGGGAAAAGATTTGATGAGCTTGGAGATAGCATTAAACCAAAAGACATTGAAAAATTCATGAAACTTCTGGGAGAGTTAATAGAAGAGGGCCACGTGGAGCCCCTCGAAACAGTGCTCGGCACGAAAGATGGCAGGAAACTTCCGGTGAGCATTACCTACTCACTAGTTAAAGACGCCAAAGGCAAACCTTTGAATATCGTTGCATCTCTCAGGGACATCACTGAGCTCAAGCGAGCCGAGGAGGAGCGAGCAGAAGCGGCAGCAATAAGGGAAAGAGCAGCAATCGTCGATGCAATGGGCGATGGGCTTATAGTGGTCGACCTCGAAGGAAACATAACTTTGGTCAATAAAGCTTTTGTAAAGCAATCTGGCTATAAGGAAGAAGAACTTATAGGAACTCCTGTGGTAAATATGCCAACAATTAGACCAGGAGACATAGAAAAAGTTATGGAGCTAATGAAAGAGGTTATAGAGAAAGGTAGCGCAGGACCTATAGGGATGCCAGGTGTTAGGCGAGACGCAAAGGAAGTTTATTTCAGTTTTACCGCATCGGTTCTAAAAGATCCTAAGGGTAAACCTATTACCCTTTTTGGAGTCGTCAGAGACATTACCGAGCGCAAACGGGCAGAGGAGATGTTATTTAAGGAGCATAACTTGCTGCAGGCGCTCATCAACAATGTTCCCGATTCCATCTACTTTAAAAATGATAAAAATCGATTTATCAGGGTAAACAAAATAAAGGCTCAGCATTCAGGCACCACTCCTGAGGAAATGATTGGGAAAACCGACTTTGACTTTTTTCCCGAACAGGAAGCCAAAAGATGTTTTGCCGATGATAATCGGGTAATGAAATCTAATAGACCGCTACTCGACAGGGTGGAGAAGATTACTCATGTGGATGGAACCGAACGTTGGTTCAGCACTACCAAAATACCTTGGCATAATGAGAGGGGTGGGGTAATAGGTACCACGGGTATTTCTCGTGATATCACCGAGCGCAAAAAATCCGAGGAGGCTCTCATCCAATCAGAAAGGCTCAGAGCTTTAGGAGAGATGGCTGGAGGAGTGGCTCATGATTTTAATAACCTTTTGGCCATCATTTTAGGAAATGCTCAGCTTTTAGAAAGAGGAATAAGAAGATATGAAGTAGAGGAAATCAAAGAGCGCTTGAGGGTTATTGCCCGAACTGCTTCTGAGGGAGGAGAAACTACAAGAAGACTGCAACAGTTCACCCGCAGGGAAGTGTCAATCGAGAATTTTGCCAGAATTGACTTAAATGAAATTGTCAGAGAGGCCATCGCCTCCACCTCTCCTCGTTGGAAGGACAAGGCGGAAGCTGAGGGAACTACCATCAGGATAAAACAAAAGTTAGGAAAACTGCCCCCTCTTTTAGGAAATAGATCTGAGCTAATGGAGGTTTTAACTAACCTCATCTTCAATTCCTTAGAGGCTATGCCCAAAGGAGGAGAAATTACCATCAAAACCGAAGCCAAGGAAAATGAAGCCTTTTTTTACTTTACTGACACTGGCCAGGGCATCCCTAATAGCATAAAGGATAAGATTTTTGATCCCTTCTTTACCACTAAGGACCTAAAAGCTTCAGGTCTTGGTCTTTCGACCTCTTACGGGATCGTCACACGCCACCACGGAAAAATTAAGGTAGAAAGCATTGAAGGAAAAGGAACTACCTTTACCATCAGTATCCCTATTCCTCTAAAGGTTTCTTCAAAGAAAAAAAAATTGGAAGAGCCAGAGAAGATTTCTTCCCGAAACATTTTAATTATTGATGACGAGGAAGGGGTAAGAGATATCCTGGGAAGAATCTTTCAGGATGAGGGTCATCGGGTAACTTTAGCACAAGCTGGTAAGGAGGGGCTAGAGGAATTCAAGAAGGGTGATTTTGATTTAGTTCTTACTGACCTCGGAATGCCGAAGATGTCCGGCTGGGAGCTTGCCAAAAGAATAAAAGAAATAGACCCTTCTTTGCCCGTAGGACTGGTTACCGGTTGGGCAGTAGCTCTCACTAGAAACAAGACGAAGGAGAAAGGAGTAGATTTTATTCTATCCAAACCTTTTGATTATGGTAAGGTAGTAAGAGAAGTAAATGCTGCCCTTAAACCTAAGAGCCGATAATCACCCCGCTTTTCTATTTTCAAAAACGAGTTTCTTTTACCGCCACTAAGGAATTGTTGTCTTCTGTGTAAAAGTAAGACATTGACCACTTTCTCCTGAACGCAAACCCGCATTTTATCTACATCCCTATTTGCAAATTGAGGACATTTTGTCCTCTGAACTCTTTTAGATACCGGTTTAAGGCTCTCAGAATTTACTGACCTTAAAAAAGAAGACATCCAATGGCAGGAAAGAGAAATAGCTATCTATATCCAATATTTCTCCTAAGGTGAAATAGCCTAACTACTTTTCTCTCCCGAATTTGATTTTATATAAGAATCCTCCCAAATACACATTGTGTCAAGTCTAAGTTCCTAAATTTGACAGAGTTTGGAAAATGGGAAAAAAGAAGTGTTAGCTAAAGTTTAAATGGTAAAATTTTGAATTTTAGGTAACGCCACTCTTCCCACAACTTGATCCCGTGGGTTCGAATCCCACCCTCTCCGCCAATTGGATTTTTTTTGTTTTAATATTTTCCCGCCTTATGTAATTTCCACTAAAGATTCCATTAAGAAAATCTTGCCTTACAACAGATTTGATATATACTACTAATAGAGACACAAACGGACTCAAAGGAACTAGGCAAAAGGATAAAATTAGCCCGCGTAGAACTTGATCTAACCCAAACTCAACTTGCTCAAAAAATTAACGCTGAACAAAAAAGCATCTCTGGTTATGAAGCTGGGGCGACACTGCCGTGCATAAAAACCCTAGTCAAAATTGCCAAGGTCCTCAAAAAACCAGTGGGATATTTTTTAGAGGAGTAAGGTGGAAAGGAGGTTTGCTCTAAATGAATGCACTAGAGGCGATAGGAAAGCGAAGGAGCGTTCGCAAATACACCGGAGAACCGATTCCTCGAAAGGATTTGGAGAAGATCGTGGATGCCGGGAGGCTTGCTGCCACTGGCAGTAACCAACAGCCATGGGACTTCATCGTGGTCACTGATCGAGCCATGGTTGAGCGACTCAAGATAGCGGCTGAGTGGATGGAGAAAGCAGCGGCGATCATCGCAGTGGTGATGGATCCTTCTTCTCGATGGTGGATAGAAGATGGTTCTGCGGCAGTGGAGAATATGCTGATAGCCAGTACTGCCCTTGGGTACGGTTCGTGTTGGCTTGAGGGATACACATTACCGCACGAAGAGGAGTTTAAGAAACTGCTGGGTGTTCCGAAGGAGAAGAGGCTGCTTACGCTGGTTCCTATAGGTGTGTCGGCGGAGGAGCCAACAAGAGAGAAGAGGTCCTTGCAGGAGGTACTCCATTGGGAGCGGTATTGATTGCAGTTGTGGCGGAGGTTCGAATGACCTGGCGCGGGGTCAAGAAAACCTGAAAGGAAATATTTTTTATGTCTTTCATAGCTGACTTTCATATTCATTCTCCGTACTCCCGTGCCACTTCCAAAGATTTATGTTTCGAGACACTATATCAATGGGCTAGTTTAAAAGGTGTTTCCCTTATTGGCACAGGAGATTTTACTCATCCAGCATGGCTTGCCGAGATAAAAGAAAAACTTATTCCTGATGGCAAAGGTCTTTTCAAGCTCAGGGATGAAAATATCCCCTCCCTTAATATTAAATTTCCCTGTGAGAATTTAACTCCAGTCCGTTTTATGCTCACCTGCGAAATCAGCAATATCTACAAGTATGAGGGAAAAACGCGTAAGGTTCATAACCTTATATGCATGCCCGATTTTGATTCAGCGGCACGGTTTGCAAATAAACTCAATCTTATTGGCAATATACGCTCCGATGGTCGTCCCATACTAGGTCTTGACTCAAGAGATTTGCTTGAAATCCTGCTGGAGACCTCAGAAGAGGCTGTTTTGGTCCCAGCACATATCTGGACACCGTGGTTTTCTGTTCTTGGCTCGAAATCAGGATTTGATTCTATTGAAGAGTGTTACAGGGATCTTTCGGAACATATTTTTGCTCTGGAGACGGGTCTTTCTTCCGATCCTCCTATGAATTGGATGGTCTCGAAATTAGATGGTTATACGCTGATAAGTAATTCTGACGCTCACTCGGCGCCAAGAATTGGAAGAGAAGCTAACCTTTTTGACTGCGAAATGAGTTATAATGCCATAATGAATGCACTGAGGCATGGGTCAAAAAAAGGTTTTCTTGGTACTCTGGAATTCTTCCCCCAGGAAGGAAAATATCATTTTGATGGACATAGAAAATGCGATGTCTGTCTTTCACCAGAGCAAAGCAAGAGATATAATGGCATCTGCCCCAGTTGCGGCAAGCCACTCACGCTGGGAGTTATGTACAGGGTTGTTGAATTAGCTGATTATGCAATGGGACGCAAACCGACCACAGCACTTCCCTATAAAAGTGTCGTTTCACTGGATAAGATACTTGCCGAGATTATGAGCAGCGGACCTGCAAGCAAGAAGGTTCAGCGTGAATATTACAGGCTGCTTGGCTCATTCGGTGCGGAATTATCGATACTTGTTGGTTTACCCTTGGATACTATTGGAAAGCATGCTTCCAGCATCCTGGTGGAAGCAATAAGAAGAGTAAGGAATGCTAAAGTGCATGCTTCTCCTGGCTTTGATGGCCAATATGGAAGTATTCAGGTTTTTACTGAGAAGGAACGTAATGACTACAGCGGGCAGACAACCCTTTTCTCTCTTCAGGAGAAAGAAGATGATAAATTAGCAAAAAAAGAGATGAAGGTTTCCTTTATTCAGGAACCCGATACTCCGAAATTGCATTTTGAACTTGCAGAAGAAAAACATCAGCCCAGCCAGGGACTTAATGAGGTACAAAAGGAGGCGGTTAGAAGTCCTTTTGGCCCACTTCTGGTTATAGCCGGCCCAGGAACAGGTAAAACAAGGACTCTTGTTGAGAGGATTATATGGCTTATTACTGAAAAATCTGTTCTTCCCCGAACTGTCCTGGCGGTTACCTTTTCAAACCGTGCCGCACGAGAAATGGCAGAGCGCATTGAGGCTGTATTAGCCAGAGAAAGGGTGCAAGAAAGACCGGAAATTACTACTTTTCATAAATTGGGCCTTAAGATTGTCATTGAAAATCATAGTGAATTTGAACTGAAAGAGCAACCTGTGGTTCTCTCTGAAAACGACATTGCGCATGTCTTTTCCCGTATAGCCAAACAGACAAAAGATTCAGGTAACATATCAGATTCTTCTTGCCTGGAAAAGCGTATCATTGATTTCATTGAAAAAAGCGGGGATTGTATTGCTGTTCCAGAAGATATTTACAAGCAAATAGATGATGTTTTCGGACACTATACTGAGTATAAACGCAAACATGGACTCATTGATTTCATTGATCTTCTTCTCCTCCCGCTTTCACTTCTGACAAATAGTCAAGAAATACTTGCGCAATACAGGCAGCAATGGCAGCATATCTTTGTTGATGAATATCAGGATGTGAATGCGCTTCAATATCGGCTGCTGCGGCTTCTGGCTCCGGCTGGTAAAAATCTTTTTGTCATAGGTGATCCTGATCAGGCTATATATGGATTCAGAGGTGCTGACGTAGGGTACTTTACACGTTTTAAGGATGATTATCCTGATGCTCGCATGGTAAGGCTCACCAGAAGTTATCGTTCAACTAATACTATTTTGAAAGCTAGTGGTCATATGATTTCATGCTGTGCACTGGCAAATAAACAAGAGTTATGGAGTGAAATGTCAGGTTCTCCGCGTATAGACATCAACCGACTGCCTACTGAAAGCTCCGAAGCAGAGAATGTCTTAAAGACTATAGAAGAACTCATTGGTGGCTCGAGTTATTTTGCCGTTGATACAGGACGTTCGGGCGACGGAAATGCCAGTGATATTTCATTTGGGGATATTGCCGTTCTTTACCGTGTGCATTCGGTGGGTGATTTTATTGCGGAGGCACTTGGCCGTTCAGGAATACCGACCCAACGCACTGCGCGCACAAGTATTCTAGACAATAAAGGGGTCAAGGCAGCTTTAGCTTGCATTAAATTGATTGGAGAGCCACATAGTGTTTTTAATGCTGAAAATCTTTTCTATATTGGGATACCAGGTCTTTCAAAGCATTCTGCTGTAAGACTTATTAACACGCTTCCTTCTGAACTTTCCGGTAATGAAAATATTTTTGATTGGTTAAAAAGATGGGGTGAGTTATCGCCCGCAGAATCTCAGGCTATTACGAATTTTGAAATGAATATACAAAGTGTGGTGGCAGCTCTTCGCTGTAAGGATTTGCCAAAGGCATTAGAACATGCTGCCCTTGCCATGGGCATAGAAGAGGAAGAATTACAACAACCGCACTGGTTGCCTTTGATACAAGGCGCTGCTTCCTATACTGACCTCTCCGAATTCCTTACTATAATTAGCCTGGGTAAAGATACCGATTTTTATGATCCTCGCGTAGAAGGCGTCACGCTTATGACACTGCATGCATCCAAAGGGCTTGAGTGGAAGGTAGTATTCATTGTGGGCTGCGAGGAAGGACTTATCCCTTATAATGAGTATAATAAAAAAGCCGATTTAAATGAGGAACGTCGTCTCTTCTATGTTGGTATGACACGAGCAAAACAGTCTCTTTTTATATCATATGCAGAAAGTAGAAAGATAAGAGGGAGAAGGGTAAAGCGCTATCCTTCATCATTTCTGGCCGATATACCATCAAATATCAAAAACAGCAAAACTCCCTTTTCTTCGAAGAAAGCTCGAAAAAAGGTTAATGGACTACAATTAGAGCTTTTTGAATAGCAGATAATAAGCTCCATGCCATCGTGTCATAACTAATGATGGAAACTCAACTATAGCAAGGAGGACCAGATGAGTAATATTGGATGGATAGGAACGGGGGTTATGGGAGGGCCAATGGCCGCTCACTTGATTAAGGAAGGTCATCGTTTAACCATTTTTACCAGAACTGAGAGTAAAGCCAAAGAGCTAATTGATGCTGGAGCCAGATGGGTTGGTTCTCCTCAAGAAGCAGCCAAAAATCGGGATTTTGTCTGTATTATGGTGGGTTATCCCCGGGATGTGCGGCAGGTAGTTCTCGGTGAAGAGGGTGTTATAAATACGATTAAGCCAGGTTCTATATTTATTGATTTTACTACCAGTGAGCCCAGTCTGGCTATTGAAATTGCAGAAGCCCTAAAGAAAAGAGAGGTATTTTCTCTGGATGCGCCGGTTTCAGGTGGAGATATTGGAGCCCGTAATGCCACGCTTTCTATTATGGTTGGTGGAGATAAGAGGGCATTTAATGCTGCAAAGCCTATTCTGAAGAAACTAGGAAAAACCATTATCCTGCAAGGTGGTCCCGGTGCTGGTCAACATACTAAGATGTGTAACCAAATACAGATTGCTGGGACTATGATTGGTATGGTAGAGGCTCTTATTTATGGCACTAAAGCCGGATTAGATATTGAGACTATGCTTAAAGCAATATCTGGTGGAGCTGCCGCCTGTTGGAGCCTTGATAATTTGGCTCCCAGGATTTTAAAAGGTGATATGGAACCGGGGTTTTTTGTCGAGCACTTTGTTAAAGATATGGGTATTGCTCTAACAGAGGCTCAAAGAATGCATCTGTCCCTTCCGGGATTAGCCCTGGTTCATCAGTTATACCTATCTGTTCAGGCCCTTGGCGCTGGACGTAAAGGGACTCAAGCCCTGTACCTTGCACTTCAACATATGAATGCTATGGATTGAGCTTGATGAACTAGGAAATTACATTGCTACCGAAGGATATTTTCTGAAGGAGCCTTATAGGAGCAGCCTTAACAAAGCTTCGAGTTGAGGATAAAGAAAAATATACTGTTTGAGGAGTAAGACGACGAGTTTATAGTTTTCCCGAAACGAGAAGCTGAGCAGAAATAATAAAAGGCTACTATACAGCGACGGAAGAAATTGTCCTGAGGTATTTCTTGACTCTTTCAGACCAAAAATCAGCCCAGGTTGACTTTAAAACGAATCTCGTTTGACTTATCTCAACAATATGCTAGAATATAAATGTATGGATATGATGAACTACAGATTGGGAAGGAGGGATGCGATGAAAAGATAAAGATTATTCTTTGAAAGCTCTAAGAGTGACGATGAGTTTCATATAGGATGTAGAATTGGCCCATATCTTTCCTTGGGGATTAAGATTGTTGTTCCTACTTTGTCACTTCGCTTCTCGCAATAGCGGGAAAATATCAGGCCAGAACATAAGGCTACCTTCCTTTATAACTGCGAGTTTTTATGGCAGTTCTCTTATTTTCAAGGTCTAGGGTATTGGTTGACAGAGCTCTTTAGCGAGTGCAGATAGGTCGCTTTTTTCGGATAATTTCTGGTATAAACAAGATGGCGGAGAGGAGAGTAAAACAATCAATTCCCTGAGGGATTGAGCTGAATCCAGGTAAAAGATAAGAAAATAAATAAAATTTGAAGAGAAAAAATGAACAAAAGAGGAGGTAGTACAATGAAGAAGATAAAGATAGCTGTGATTGGTGTTGGAAACTGCACAAGTTCTTTAATACAGGGAGTCTATTACTACAAGGATAAGAATCCCAAAGATGCAATTGGTTTGATGCATTGGGATATTGGCGGATATGAACCTTGTGATATAGAGGTTGTAGCTGCTTTTGACGTTGATAAGAGAAAAGTGGGGAAAGATGTGAGTGAGGCTATTTTTTCAGAGCCAAATTGTACCAAAATATTTTATAGAGATATTCCCAGAATGGGTGTTAATGTTGTTATGGGTAGGGTTTCTGATGGCGTTGCTCAACATATGAAAGAATCTCCCGATGATGAGACCTTTGTGGTTTCCAAAGAAAAAGAAGTAGATATAGTGGATGTCTTAAAAAAGAGTGGGGCAGAGATCGCTTTAAATTATCTTCCTGTTGGTTCGGAAGAGGCGGCAAGATTCTATGCAGACTGCTGTTTAGAAGCGAGTGTTGGTTTTATAAACTGTATTCCAGTATTCATTGCTTCTGATAATGAATTTGCCGAAAGATTCAAACAAAAGAATCTTCCCTTAATAGGGGATGATATTAAAGCGCAAATTGGAGCTACTATTACTCATAGAACCCTGGCTAAGTTATTTATAGACAGGGGTATTAGGCTAGATAGGACATATCAATTGAATACCGGTGGAAATACAGACTTTCTCAATATGCTGGCTCGGGACAGACTGAAATCAAAAAAGACCTCCAAGACAGAAGCGGTTCAATCCGTCTTAGATAAACCACTAGAACCAAAAAATATCCATATTGGTCCATCTGATTATGTGCCCTGGCAAAAAGATAATAAAATCTGTTTCATCAGAATGGAAGGCAGGATGTTTGGCGATGTGCCAATGAATTTAGAATTAAGACTAAGTGTAGAAGACTCGCCAAATTCTGCTGGTTGTGTGATAGATGCTATCAGGTGCTCTAAATTAGCTTTGGACAGGAAAATAGGCGGTGTCCTCACTTCAATTTCTGCCTACACTATGAAGCATCCTCCACAGCAATTTACTGATGGAAAGGCAAGGAATATGGTAGAAGAATTTCTGCAAGGGAGGCGTGAAAGATAAAGATGAAAGCGCTAATAATCGCTGCTGGAGAAGGCAGTAGGCTCGGAAGCTTGACCAAAGATAAACCCAAGCCTCTTGTTCGACTTTTGGGTTTGTCTTTGGTTGAAAGAGTAATCTTAACTGCAAAGGAAGTCGGTATTGATGAATTCATTATTGTCATCGGCTACCTGGGGGAAAGAGTAAAAGAGAAATTAGGGAATGGGAATAGATACGGGGTGAAGATAGTCTATATTGAGAACACGGAATGGGAAAGAGGAAACGGGGTTTCTGTTCTAAAGGCTAAGGAGTCACTAAAAGAAGACTTCATACTACTGATGTCAGACCACATCTTTGATGCTCGCATCCTGAAAGAACTCATCAGTTATGATTTGAAAAATTCTGTTGTTCTAGTTGTTGATAAAAGAGAGCCATCACCGGGTGATACCAGAGTTCTAGAAAAGAAAGGAAAGATTGCTAAAATAGGCAAGAACATAGAGAAAGCAAACTGCGTAGACACTGGTATCTTCTTGTGCTCAGCAAAGATATTTTCCTATGTCCAGGAGACTGTAAAAGAAGGGAGAGAAGAATTCGCCGATGGTATTGCCCAGGCTGCTAATAATAGAGATGCCGAGGTTTTTGATATTACTCAAATTGAAAGTTACGCATCAAAAATGAGAAAAGATATTAAACCCTGGTGGATAGATATCGATACCAAAGAGGATTTAAGAAAAGCGAAAAAAATTATTGTTGAAAATGCAAGTAAGAACCCTTCTGACGCTCTAGCTTGTTATGTCCATAAACCAATAGAGAACAGGCTTGTACCATGGATAGTCAATTTTAGTATCACCCCGAATCAATTAACTTTAGGAGTGAATATCCTGGCTTATACTGTAACCACCTTATTCTTTTTTGGTTATTTATTTCCTGCCTCAATTCTAACTTTTGTTGTGGGAATAGCTGACGGTTTAGATGGTAAGCTAGCAAGGGTGAAACTTAAAATAAGCAGAGTTGGCTCCCTGGAACATTCTTTTGACTTACTATTTGAATTTTCCTGGTTTATTGCTCTTTCCTGGTTTCTTTTTCGTTCAACAGGCAGCAGTACTCCATTAATTCTTTGTATGTTTATAATTCTCTTTACAACATTTTACCGACACATATACGATCAATTCAGAAGGGCGATGGGTAGAAGTCTAGACGATAGCGGGGATTTTGAAAGGAAATTCAAAAGGATAGCTGGTAGAAGGAATCTATATAATATACCTATTCTGGTGGGTGTACTGTTAACTCCTCTTTACTCTTTAAATGCTTTAGTCTATTCTTTGGTTTTTATCTTATTGCATTCTGGAATTACGGCAGTTGTATATTCTTTGAGAGCTATAAAGCATATGCGTCTTATGGATTACAAAAAACCTAAATAAAGGCCAAAGAGTAAATATTTACCAATATGGCTTTAGGTATATCAATTTATCTGAGCCAGATCCTTATAATATTTCTTTAAAGCAGGATAAAGCTCACGGTAAATCCGGTACATTTTATTATAAAGTTGATGTAGCTTTGGGTTGGGTTTTATCTCATCAGTAATGGTGAGCCAATCTTTGATTATGTGATAGTCCTTGAAAATACCTACGCCAACTCCAGCGTTGATAGCGTTCCCTAGCGGAGCTCCTCTGGATTCTTTAATGTAGACGCATTCTTTATTAAGGATATCTGAGATAATTTGTCTCCATAAAGAGGACTGTGCTCCGCCTTCTCCCAAGAAGAGAGGAGAGTTTATACTTATCTCGCTTTGTTTAGCCAATTCTATGTTATGTAAGACTGCATAACCCACAGATTCCATCATAGCTCTGATAATGTGTCCTCTCTTATGAGTTAGGGAGAGGCCAAAGAGCACTCCCCGCGCCAAAGGATTCCAGATAGGAGCTCTTTCGCCCATAAGATAGGGAAGAATAATTAGCCCATCACTCCCCGCTGCAATTTTTTCCGCCTCTAGATTCATTATTTCATAGGCACTTACTCCCAACTGTTTTTCTGTAATCTGCTCGGTTTGCCCGAAAGTATCTCTAAAATACTTCATTAAAGCTCCACAACAGGCCAGAGTAGCTGTGGTAGTATATTTTTGGCGAGAATAAGCAGCAGGAATAATAGTAACCAAATTTTTGGTGAAGTTAGGTTCACTGTGCACCACTCCCCATACACCTCCCGTTCCCATAACCAGGGAATTATCTCCTTCGTCGATAACTCCCATAGCCAGTGAAGCTGCATTGTAATCAACCGTTCCGGCAACTACTGGGGTGCCTGGAGCTAGGCCAGTTTCTCTCCCTGCTTCTCTGGTGACCTCACCGATAACCTCGTCACAGGGATATGCCTGGGGGAATTTATTAACATCTAGACCTATTTTTTCAATCATTTTCTCATCCCACCTGCGATTAACAATATCAAAGGCTATTCCAATCAGAGAAGCATTGGAATAATCAGTAAGAGCCTTTCCAGTAAGTTTCGCTACTGGATAGTCTGCCGCTGTTTGCAGCTTGTATGTCTCTTTATATAAATCAGGTCGATTGTTTTTTTCCCACATGAGCTTGCTAGTAGCATAGTAAGGGTCAACAATATTGCCGGTCAACTCAAAGATGACATCTTCCCCGATGTTGTCTTTAAGCCACTGACATTCGTTAGTCGCTCTTCTATCCATCCAGATATGAGCATTCTGCAAAGGATTTAGATTCTTATCCACTAATATACAAGCTGGCGAAAGAGCACTTATACTGACCGCTTTAATATATTTGGAACTAACCCTGGATTCCTTAATGGAAGCCTTTATGGTATCAGCTACAGCATTCCAATACCACTCAGGGTTGTGTTCAGCCCAGCCTGGTTTGGGGAAAATAAGAGGATACTCAACATAATGACTTCCCAGGACGTTTCCTTCTCCGTCTATCAATACTGATTTTGTTCCTCCTGTTCCTATATCTGTACCCACTAAATAATCTGTCATATTATTTATCCTTTTTTTACTGATACAGAACTGAACCTCCACTAAGGTTTATAGCCTGACCGGTCATGTAATCAGAGTGGGAAGAGGCTAGAAACAGCACCAGATTAGCAACATCCTGGGGAGTACCCAGTCTAGCTAGAGGAATATTTTTAAGCAAATTTTCCTTTACCTCTTTCTCTTCTATTCCTTCTCTTCTGGCATGGTCAGCCGCGTGTTCCTCCCAGAGAGAGGTGAACACCACTCCCGGGCAAACAGCATTGACATTGATTCTGTAAGGAGCAAGTTCTAGAGCTAAGCTTTGAGTAAGACCGATAATCCCAAACTTGGAGACACAATAGGCAGCATGCCATTTACTTCCCCTTTTACCAGACTGGGAGCTCATATTGATGATCTTGCCTTTCCCCTTTTTTATCATCCCGGGGATTACAGCTTGGCAGCAGAGAAAAGCACCTTTGAGGTTGACCTCCATTGTTCTATCCCACAGCTTTTCACTGGTATCTAGAAAGGGAACAATTCTGGATATAGCAGCATTGTTAACCAGGATATCTATTACCCCTAATTCTTCTGTAACATAGCGGGACAACTCTTTAACTTCTTTGCTTTTACTTATATCAGCGCTTTTATAAATCACTCTTTCTCTACTTACCTTTTCGATTTCTCTTGCTGCTTCTTGCAGACTTTCCTTGTTAATATCATTCAAAACTATTCTGGCTCCTTCCTGGGCGAAGCGCAGGGCGATAACTTTTCCAATTCCTCTTGCTGCTCCAGTAACCAGGGCACTTTTACCGTTTAATTCCACTTTGTTTCTCTTTTATCATATTATAGAGCTTAGTTTAAGTTTAGCTATCTTGAACTCTGTTTTGATTTTACTATGAGCTATCAGCTATGAGCTTCTTGTCAGTCATCATAAGTGAATTTCTTGAAAGGTCAAACTTCGTGTTATTTTTGGCTGTTTCTTTACAGGACATTTCCAGGAGGCGCAGTTGAGTTGCTTTTTGGACTTGACTTTTATCGATTCTATATTACTATGTTTCCTATCAACACTAAGAGTTACCATAATACGAGATGTAATTTATGGGGAGATAGAGTGCTATGAAGAAAAGCAAAGTTGGAATTATAGGATGTGGAAAAATTAGCGGCATATATTTGCAAAGGTGCAAGCTATTCGAAATATTAGACGTTGTTGCCTGCGCTGACATTAATATAGAGAGAGCAAGAAAGAGAGCAAAAGAGTTCAATGTCCCTAAGGCCTGTTCAGTAGAAGAACTTCTTTGCGACAGCGAAATTGAAATCATTGTAAATCTCACAACACCGCAGGCTCATGCTGAGGTTAATCTTAAAGCATTGGAATCAGGGAAGCATGTATATGTTGAAAAACCTCTTGCTACTGGTCGAGCCGAAGCAAGAAAAGTACTTGAAAAAGCCAGAGAAAAAGATCTTCTTATAGGGTGTGCTCCAGATACGTTCTTGGGTGGTGGTATACAGACATGTCGCAGGATAATTGATGATGGCTTAATAGGAAAACCTATTGCTGCGGTTGCTTTTATGGTCTGTCATGGGCATGAATCTTGGCATCCTGACCCCGAATTCTATTATAAACGAGGAGGCGGTCCTCTGCTCGATATGGGGCCATATTATCTAACTACTTTAGTCAACTTAATTGGTCCAATTGAAAAAGTGTCAGGCTCTTCACGAATTTCTTTCCCTGAAAGAACCATAACTAGCAAACCCAAATACGGAACTAGCATAAAAGTTGAAATTCCAACTCACCTGGCAGGAACTATCGATTTTTCATCAGGAGCAATAGGGACCATAATAATGAGCTTTGATGTATGGAAACATAATTTACCTCCAATAGAGATATATGGCAGCGAAGGGTCGCTATGCGTTCCAGACCCTAATATATTTGGTGGCTCAGTGAAACTTTTTAAAGCAGGCGATGAGGACTGGCTAGATATCCCTCTATATTATGGTTATTCGGAAGACTCAAGAGGTATAGGTGTCGCTGATATGGCATATGCTATTCAGTATGGCCGACCTCATAGAGCCAATGGCAATATGGCCTATCATGTACTTGATGTTATGCTTGCTCTTGAGGAATCCTCTGCACTTGGTAAAAGTTACAGAGTTGAAAGTAGTTGTAAAAAACCCAAAGCTCTTCCGGTAGGACTAAAAGAAGGGTATTTGGATGAATAGTTCATAAATAAAGGAGAAGCCATGAAAAAAGCATTAGTAACATGGGGAGGATGGGATGGGCACGAGCCTAAACAATGTTCCGAAATAGTCATTTCTATACTAAGAAATGAAGGCTATGAAGTTAACGTTTTTGACACGCTTGACTGTTATGCTGATGAGAAAGCCATGATGTCTTTAGACATAATTGTTCCCCTGTGGACTCAGAGTGAGATAACCAAAGAACAAGAAGATGGATTATTAGAAGCTGTAAAGGGGGGAGTTGGTATAGCGGGATGGCACGGCGGAATCGGTGACTCATTTAGAAACAACACTGAATATCAGTGGATGGTCGGTGGACAATGGGTTGCTCATCCGGGTGACATGGTAGAGTATGAAGTGAACATAGTGAAAAAAAACGATCCTATTGTTGCCGGTATTACTGATTTCAAAATGCACTCGGAACAGTACTATATGCATGTAGATCCTTCCAATGAAGTGTTAGCTACTACTACTTTTTCAGGTGAATACGCTGAGTGGATTAAGGGGTGTATTATGCCAGTCATATGGAAGAGAATGTGGGGCAAAGGTAGAGTCTTTTATACCTCGCTTGGACACAGCGCTAGCGATTTCAATAGGGTACCTGAAATAGGAGAAATAGTAAGACGCGGAATGCTATGGGCATCCAAATAAAACAATAAGGAACTTGAAAATAAAAGTTAAAAGTAAGTATATCGGTCTCTACCTTGCCCCATTTTTAGTAGATATGTGCATGGGGAGTATAACAATAACTGTTCCCCTCATGGCTATATCCTTAGGTGCTTCTTCTCTTTGGCTGGGAATACTGGGCTCTTCGATGGGTCTTAGCTATATATCTCTTTGTTTTTTCTTTGGGAAATTATCCGAAAGGTGGCATCGAAAAAACATATTAATACTAGGGTCCTTCGTATATGTTGCAGCTTCTCTCCTTTTTTCTTTTTCCTCACAAATCTATCATCTTTATTTATCTATGTTGTTGCTGGGAGTTGCTGGGGCCATGTTCTGGCCAACCCTGGAAGCCTGGATTGCTGAAAAAGAGAGTAAGCGAACTCTTATACAGAAGATGGCATTATTTAATATTTCCTGGAGTACAGGACTCGCTATAGGTCCTCTTATAGGAGGGATTCTATTTGGAATGAACTTTAAACTACCTTTTTATTTTGCTTTTCTTGTAAGCGTATTTGTGCTTCTTATCTTATTTTACAAAACTCCCAAGGTAAGCTTCGCCACTAAAAGTAAATCTTTTACTGACAAAACCTTTCTTTCAGAAGATCCTCCCGATAGTTTTTCTTTATATATTAAAATTTCTCGCATGGCTAATTTTATCTTGTGCCTTTGCACAGGAATGGTCTGGTATATTTTCCCTAAATTGGGGACTCAGCTTCAAATTTCTCCTTTATTTTTAGGACTTTTAATGTTTATTCTTTCTCTTTCCCGGGTGCTTACCTTTTATGGATTGGGAAGAGTTCATCAGTGGCACTATCGTATCTTTCCCCTGGTTCTTTTCCAGCTTATCACTGCTGTGGGTCTTATTATAATCTTTATAGTCAGCTCGCTTCCTCTCTTTTTTCTAGCCTTTGTATTTATAGGAGTGGGCCTGGGGATGACTTTTTCCTCCAGCCTTTTTTACAGTGTTAATGTCACCTCCCAAAAGGGTCCCAGTGCTGCCATTCATGAAACGGTACTGATGAGTGGTTTTCTCTTGGGTCCTCTGATAGGAGGAGCAGTAGCCCAAGAATTTTCCCTTAGAGCTCCCTATCTAGTAGTTGCTGCAATAGTAGTAGTGGGAATATTTATCCAGCTCTTACTTAAAAGACGTTATGATCTACCTGGCAGGGCAACTAGATGAAACGTCTTATATATTTTCGCTTATTTGTAGAGGTTTGATTCATCAAACCCGCCAATTCTCTGGCTTCATAAATGAAGTCGCTACAAAGGATGCGCAATTATTTATGTCGTTTCATATAGATGATAGAAAGTTTCGTTCATTGTTATGCAAACTCCTTTTGGCCGTTGTCAGGTGAAATTCCAAGAAAGAGCAATTTAATAGTATAGGAATTTCCTTTTTCCCCTCACCTCAATCCTCTCCCCCGAGGGGAGAGGTAAGGGAGAGGGGGGTAAGTTCATTGCTTTTCGGAATAATTTCTGATATAAATGGAATCGGTGAGCAGGAAGTGTCCTGGATTATCTCTAAAGGAGGAAAAAAGAAAGGACAATGACAACTCGCGAGCGGTTCAACAGAGTAATGCATTGGCAAGAAGCAGACCGGGTACCTAATATGGATTTTGGTTATTGGGATGAAACCATCACTGTTTGGCATAAGCAGGGATTGCCTGCCTATGCGAAAACCCAGGAAGATATGGAACGATACTTAGGCCTGGAAGGGGCTGAGATTATCCCTCGGTTACCAGTGGCTAGTGGTCTGTATCCACCTTTCGAGGATAGAGTTTTAGAGGATAGAGGCCAATACAGACTCGTTCAGAATGCTGAAGGAAATATCTGTGAGATTCCCAAGGATGGTACTTCTATACCCCATTATGTCAAGTACGTTCTACAGACACCTAAGGATTGGCAGACATTTAAGCGAGAACGGCTAGATTACACTAGAGAAGATCGTATCGGCGAGGTAAAAAAAATAGTTAAGGAAGCACATCTAGCTGGAATGCCAGTTCGTTTCGATGCTGGTTCTTTATACGGTTGGCTGAGGAACTGGATGGGCGTGGAAAACTTCTCTGTTGCTATAATGAATGAAAGAGAGTGGATTGAGGAGATGATGGAGCATTTGACCGAAATGACTATTTACCTCATTGAAAAAACTTTGCCTGAAGTAGATATAGATATAGCCTGGTGGTGGGAAGATATGTGTTTCAATCACGGACCTCTAATATCACCCAAACTTTTTGAAGAATTAATGGTTCCTCGTTATAGGCGTATTACCGATACTCTAGGAAAATATAAGGTAGACATTAATGTGTTGGATTGCGATGGGCAAATTTATCAGTTGGTCCCTGGTTGGTTAAAGGGAGGTATCAACTGCATGTTCCCAATCGAGGCAGCTCACACGGATCCAGTGAGATTACGCCAGGGGTATGATAAGGATATTCTTCTCATGGGAGGGGTAAATAAGGTAGAATTAGCCAAAGGCAAGGAGGCTATCGATGAGGAGCTGAAACGGTTACGCCCACTGGTAGAAAAAGGGGGATATATTCCCACGGTAGATCACCGTGTGCCTCCCGATGTTTCCTTTGAGAACTACCTCTATTACCTGGAAAAAAAGAAGGAGATTTTGTAGTACAATAACTCTGCTCAAAAAATGAATAGAAAAACTCGAATAGGAATTCTTTTTGGGGGAAGGTCAGCTGAACATGAAGTTTCAGTCCAGTCAGCTAAAAATATCCTCGAGGCCATTAATAAAGAAAAATATGAGGTAGTTTTAATTGGTATTAATAAAGAAGGGCGGTGGCGTCTGAAAAAAACCTCAGAATTATCTTTGCTTTCGGAAGGTTCCAATACAACCAGGCTAAACGGAAAGGATGAGGGCGCAGTTTTGATTCCTGAAGAAAAGGAGGGCAATCTGCTCCCTTTCTTCAGTGAGAGGAAGCTCAAGAAGGTTGACGTAGTTTTTCCTGTACTGCATGGGCCATACGGCGAGGATGGCACAATTCAGGGTTTATTGGAGTTGGCTAATATCCCTTATGTGGGGGCAGGCGTTCTGGGCTCGGCTGTAGGGATGGACAAAGATGTGATGAAGAGATTGCTCAGAGAAGCAGGGATTCCAGTAGTAAAATTCCTTACCTTTAATAGGAGTTCTCTTAAAGAGATTGATTTTGGCCGTGTTCGAGATGAGCTAGGACTGCCCTTGTTTGTCAAACCAGCCAATCTTGGCTCATCAATAGGGATGAATAAAATAAAGGAAAAAGAACAATTTCAGCCTGCCCTGAAAGAGGCGTTCCAGTATGATAATAAGATATTGATAGAGGAATGCATTAAAGGTAGGGAAATTGAGTGTTCTGTTCTGGGAAATGATGACCCTGTTGCTTCTCTGCCCGGGGAGATTTTACCTCAGTATGAATTTTACTCCTACGAAGCTAAGTATCTGGACGATAAAGGAGCAATTCTAGAAATTCCGGCCAAACTTTCTCCTGAACTCATAGGCGAGATTCAGAATTTATCGTTAAGAGTATTTAAAATAATGTGCTGTCAAGGAATGGCGCGGGTTGATTTTTTTCTAAAGAATAATGAGGAAATCATTGTCAATGAACTTAATACCATTCCTGGATTTACCAGAATTAGTATGTATCCTAAGCTCTGGGAGGCAAGTGGGATACCTTATTCTGAACTAATAGATAGATTGATTCAACTTGCCCTGGAAAGATTTCAAGAAAAGAAAAAGTTAAAGTTGTGAAATTCTGTGGCTGTGCTATACTATTGATTTAAAAAGGAGGAAGTAATTGCCAGAGGAAAATAGTCAAATAAGCAAACCCTCTGTAAAACGGGCCATAAAATTTGCATTAGGAGATGCCTATCATAATGCGGGTACAGTTATCCTTACTAATCTATTCTGGACAGCTACTTTTCTTCCCTGTCTATTAATAGGTATTCGGATGCGAGAAGGCTCTTCTCCCTTATATTTTCTTTTACTGGGAGGATGTTTTCTTTTAACTTCCCCTGCTCTGGCAGGTATATATGCTATTTCTCGAAAAGTTGCCATAAAGGAATATGAAATAGAAAGAAGCGATTTCTTTTCAGGAATAAAAGAACATTGGAAAAAGAGCCTTATTTTTTCTCTTATTTGTGTGATAGTCCCCTTGGTAGTCGGGTCTTCTTTAATGTTTTATGGACAACTGATAAGCACCAATCCTTTTAACATAATTCTCTGGGTAGTTAGCGTATGGATTTTGATTTTTTTTCTTCTGGCCCAGGTCTATTTTTTCCCTTTGCTTATTACTCAAAAAATGGGAGTAGTTCAAATATTAAAGACTTCTTTTCTCCTGACTCTTAATAATATAGGATTCACCCTGGTGATAGTACTTTTGGAGCTGATTATCCTTCTTCTTTCTGCTATCACAGGGGTCATCTTTTTAGCCGGGGTGAGTGTGATTGCTTTCCTTCAAAGTAATGCTTTTGTTGAAATAGCTAAGAGATATACGGGTGAGGAAATAAGAAAAGAGATAAAGAGAGAAGGGGATGAAAAGAGAAATCTGAGGGATGTCATCCGCGATATCTTCTTTCCCTGGAAGTATGATTAAGAAGGGTTAAATGGTGAATAGCCTTAAGAAATTTAGATTATCACAAGAAAAAATGGGGAAAGAGGCGTTATTAGTTATTGAGATGTTAAATGATTTTATTGAGGTGGGAGCTCCCCTGGAAGTTCCCACCGCCCGCAAAATTCTCCCTTATGTGAAGAGAAGAATCAAAGAGGCAAGAGAAAAACAAATTCCGATAATTTATATCTGCGATAGTCATAGAGAAAACGACGAAGAGTTCGAGAAATGGCCTAAACACGCTATTTCTGGTAGCAGGGGAGCAGAAATAATAGAGGAACTAAAACCAGGAAAAGATGACTTTGTAGTAAGAAAAAAAAGATATTCTGCCTTTCTGGGGACTGATTTAGATTTACTTCTTAAAGAGCTTAGAATAGAGAAACTTCATCTGGTGGGAGTCCTCACTAATATTTGTGTTTTTCTTACAGCGGTCGAAGCAGCAATGAGAGATTATGAGGTGGTTGTCTATGCTGATTCCGTAGCTGCTCTCTCGGAGCAAGACCATAAATTCAGTCTATCTCAACTAAAAGATGTGTTTAAAGTAAAAGTGATTTAGGTGGTAATAGGGACCGAAAAGTATCCTCCTCCTCTCCTCTTTTTGTGTTCATTGTTCGTAGTTCATTGTTCATTGACCTGCTAGCCCCTTAGCCAACTGGTTCACCGTTCGTTGTTTCTATCGATGAACTATGAACCATGAACTATGAACTAATCAAGAGAGGATTGAGGTGAGGGGAAAGGGAAAGAATGCGTAAATCGTATGCCCTGAATGGTATTATATCATATGTTTTAGATTTTGTTCGCGATATACGACATACGATATACGATATACGATATAATGTTTGAAGAAAAACAAGAAAATCAACTCTGGTCCATTATTTTAATAATAGTTGGGATTCTTGTTTTGGTGAGCCTTCTGTTTTTTTCCTCCTCTCAATCTCCCTTTTTTACCTCTCGTTCCAATGTCTCTTCCGATAACTATATCGGGAAATTCGGGACATTAGTCTCCACTTATCTATATCTTTTCTTTGGCCTAGGAGCCTTCCTTGTTCCTTTTATCCTGATAGGGATAGGGGTAAAAAAGTTTAAAGAGGGTAGGCTGGAGGCTGTTTTTCGCAAGGGAATAGGGCTGCTTATTTTCTTCATTGCCTTTTCTTCAGTTCTTTACCTTATAGGCCTGGATATATCTTCCTTTCTCTGTGGAGGAGGGCTTTTAGGCCTTTTCTTTTCAAAAATTTTCTATTCTTCTTTCGGGAATATAGGAAGTGCAATTATTCTGACTGGACTTCTTTTAATTTCCATAATACTGATGATTGACCTTTCTCCTGTCCTGGCGAAAAGGAAGATAAGGAAAGAGCTTTCCATAAAGAAGAAACCCGTTATTCTGCCCAAAAGAAGAAAGGAAAATCTGGACTGGGAGAAAAAAGAGAGCGTTTTCTCTGCCGACAGGCTCCCTTCTTTTTCCTTGTTAAATCCTTTTTCTTCTTCCTCCTTTTCCTCATCAGACGAAGTAAAGCTGGCCGGCAAAAAACTAAAGCAGACTTTAAAAGATTTTGGGGTGGAGATCGAAATTGCTGAAATTAAAGATGGTCCAGCTATTACTCGCTTTGAAATAAAATTGGCGCCCGGGACAAAAGTGAGTAAGTTGATGAATCTTTCCAGCGATCTGGCTCTTTCCCTGGCAGTTCCTAATGTACGTATTGAGGTTCCTGTTTCCGGAAGGTCTCTGGTGGGAGTGGAAGTCCCCCGAAAAAAGATAAACTTTGTCTATTTACGGGAGCTGCTAGAGTCAAAACAGTTTAGAAAATCGGAGACTAAGTTACTTTTTCCTTTAGGCAAAGATATTGCTGGAGAAACAATCTGGGTCGACTTGGGGTCTTTACCCCATCTTCTTATAGGGGGAGCTACCGGTTCAGGTAAAAGTATCTGTATAAATTCTATTATTATAAGCATACTCTATAGAGCTTTTCCTGATGAAGTTAAGTTTCTATTAATTGATCCTAAAACGGTAGAGCTGGTTGACTATATAGGTATTCCTCATCTTATTTTTCCTACTATTACTGATGTAAAGCAAGCCAATTATGCTCTGGAATGGGTAGTGGAAGAAGTAAGAAAGCGTTATGAGAAGTTTAATCGGTCAGGGGTGCGCAATATTGAGAGTTTTAATTTAAAGATGAAAAAAGAAGAGGAAGAGACTATTCCTTATCTAGTAGTTATCATAGATGAGCTGGCTGATTTAATGATGCTGGCAGGGGCGAAATTAGAAAAAATAATTTGTAGAATAGCTCAATTAGCCAGAGCTACAGGTGTTCATCTTATAGTAGCTACCCAGCGTCCCTCAGTAGATGTAATTACCGGCTTGATTAAGGCTAATTTTCCTTCCCGCCTCTCCTTTGCTGTGCCTTCTCAGATAGATTCCCGTACTATTCTAGACACTACGGGGGCAGAAAAATTGGTGGGCAATGGTGATATGTTGTATTCTCCGGTAGAGGCTTCCAAGCCTTTCCGTGTGCAGGGGAGTTTTATTTCTCCTTCTGAGGTAAAGAAGGTAGTAGACTTTCTCAAAGAACAGGGAAGGCCTACCTATCTAGAAGAAATAGTCAAAGGAGTGGAAGAAAAAGAAAACGAGGAAGAGATGGCCTCTCACGATAGACTCTATGAGGAGGCAAAAGAGCTGGTACTCAGGAGAGGGATAGCTTCCACTTCTCTTTTGCAGCGTCGCTTATCTATAGGATATAATCGTGCTGCCCGAATTATGGATGAGTTAGAAAGAGAGGGAGTGGTAGGGCCAGCAAGAGGCAGTAAAGCTCGCCAGATAATAATAAGAGGAGAGAAGTGACTCTTGCTAATAAACTAACATTTTTGCGGATAGGAGCAGTCCCTTTCTTTGTACTTTTTTTATTTGTTTTGGGAGAGAAAGGAAAGGTTATTGCCTTATTGATTTTTATATTTGCTTCTCTATCTGACCTTTTAGATGGATGGCTAGCCCGAAAGAAGAATGAGGTAACCTCGCTGGGGAAAATAGTCGACCCCATTGCCGATAAAATTCTTGTCTATAGTGCTTTTATATCCTTTATTCAGCTTCATCTAGTTCCCTTCTGGATGGTTATAATCATTATGGGTAGAGACCTTTTAATTATGGCTCTAAGGATAGAATTAGCCTCAAAAAATTTCATCCTTTCTGCTAATAGGCTAGCTAAACTGAAGACCTTTTTTGAAAATGTGGCTATCTTCTTTGTTTTTTTTATTTTGCTCTGGCAGGGTTTTAAAGATAAGATAGAGGGAGCAGATAGGGTGACTTATCTGTTAATGGGAGGAGCTACCTTGTTGGCTCTCATCTCGGGAATTCAATATTGGATTGGAAACAGGAGGCATCTTCAATGAAAAAATTGTATATTCTCTTGGGCACAGTAGGAGGAGTAGGATATATTCCTTTTTGTCCCGGAACCTTGGGGACCATGGTGGGAGTGACTATTTATGTGATTTTCAGTAGATTTTTTCCTCAAACAATAAGCTACATTATAATGCTGGCTGTTTTTCTGATAGGAGGAATATGGATTTCGACAAGATGTAATCAATATTTTGAGGATGATGATAATCCATCTATCGTTATCGATGAATTAGCAGGATTTTTGATAACTATGTTCCTTATTCCTTTCTCTTTTCGTTTCATTCTATTGGGATTTATTCTGTTCAGAGTTATTGATATAACTAAACCCTTTAAAATAGGGAAAATTGAAAAAATCTCTGGTGGCTGGGGTATAATGGGTGATGATATAGCAGCAGGTGTCCTGGCTAATTTAATCATGCAGGCGCTTAGAACAATGCTAGGCTGGTAAAAAACTCCCATATTGTAGGGGTTCGATTTATCGGACCCCTTAGCAAAGCGGGTTTCATAAATGAAACCTCTACAAAAACCCCCTTTTTTCTATGGCCATAGATTTACCAGAGGATTTCCCTTTATCCCCGGAGTTACTTTTACTTTTACTCCATACACTTTCCAGATGTTTTCCTCATTAATTATTTCTTTAGGGCTGCCCTGAGCAAATATTTTTCCTTCATTTAGTAGAATCAGTTGTGAGGCATACTGGGTGGCCAGGTTTAAATCGTGGGAGACTAGAATAATAGTTATTCCTTTTTCTCGGTTCAATTTTTCTAGAAGATTAAAAACATCCAGTTGATGCCTTATATCAAGATGGGCTGCTGGTTCATCCAGAAGGAGAAGAGTAGGTTTCTGAGCCAGACTGCGAGCGATAACCACTCTTTGCTTTTCTCCTTCGCTTAACTCATTTATCCTTCTCTGGCGAAAGGAGATAGTTTCAGTCAATCGCATAGCTTCTTCAGCAATACGATAATCATTCTTTCCTTCTAGATAAAAGCGAGGAAGATAGGGGATTCTACCTAAAAGCACAAAATCTTCCACAGTAAAGGAAAAATGAAACACCGAAACCTGAGGAACTACAGCGATGTTTTGAGCCAACTTTTTGGCTGGTATTTTCATAATGTCTTTCTTATTATAAAAAACATTTCCTTTTTGAGCAGGCAGAATTTTGGTTATGCTCTTAAGTAGAGTAGTCTTACCTGAACCGTTAGGTCCAATTAGTCCCCAGAACTCTCCTCTTCTTACCAGAAAGTCAATTCCTTTGAGGATATTTTTTCTTTTATATCCGCTGCATAGATTCCTTATCTCCAGCAAAATATCCTTATCTATTCCTACCATCTGAATTCTACCTTTCTTTTTCTGATAATATAGATAAATATTATCCCTCCTACTATTCCCGTGATTACTCCTACCGGAAGCTCTCGGGGAGAGATGATGGTTCTGGCTATTAAATCTGCTCCTACCAGGAAGGACGCTCCCAAAAGAGCAGAGGCGGGAAGAAGGAAACGGTGGTCAGCGTCTACAACTCCTCGTATAAGGTGAGGAATCATCAATCCTACAAAGCCAATTACACCTGAAGCGGAAACAGCTACACCGGTAAGAAGAGAAGCCAGAATAAAAAGGATTTTTTTTGTTCTTTCTACCTCTATTCCTAAATGAGTAGCTTCTTCCTCTCCCAGAACAAGAGCGTTAAGGTCCCTGGCAAAGAGAAAAGAGATGAATATTCCCGTCAGGATGATAAGAGAGACGGTGATAATGAAAGAAAGATTGGTTTCTTGCAAATTACCCATTATCCAGAACATTATTCCGTGAAGTTCTTCACCCTTGGCCAGGCTCATAAGGAGCATAATCAAAGAAGAGGAAAGGAAACTGACTATTACTCCGGTAAGGAGGAGAGTAGGAATGGTAAGCCTTCCCCCACTGCTGGCAATAAAATAGACAAGAATAGCAGCTCCTATAGCTCCCGCAAAGCCAGCCAGGGGAATGATCTGGGTCAACGTTCCACTTAATCCAGCAACTATAACCAGACCAACGGCCGCCGCCGCTCCTCCCGATATACCCAGAGTATATGGTTCGACTAATGGATTGCGAAACATGCCTTGAAGAATGACTCCAGCGCTGGATAAGGCTGCCCCTACTACCATTCCCAGAATTAGACGAGGTATTCTGATTTTAAATAGGATAATGGCTGCAGGCGTGTTTTCCAGGGAGTAACTTTTCCAGAAGCACAATTTCTGTGCTAAGAGAGATATGCTTTTCGTGAGAGGAATACGGACCGGCCCTATCGTCAAAGAAAGAAAGGATATGCCGAGCAGTAAAATCACCAGTATAATGAGCCAGCCTATCCAGCGCCTTATTTTATTAGATGTAACCATTTTTTACTCCGACATACCTTTTGAGGACTCAATTAAATGCTTATCAGAGGACATTTCTCAAAAAGCGTAAAGTGTAAAGCGAAAAACGTAAAGCCATAGCGTAAAATTCAAAAGTTTTAAATTTTGAATTATAGTTTTTCGCTTTTAGCTTTGAATTTTTCGTTTTGATGATTTGTCCTGAGATACTACTTGAAGAGCTCAGGATGGATAATCTTAGCTATCTCCTCCAAAGCATCCACTATCCTTGGACCAGTGCGAGAAACTATATCTGTGTCTATGGTATGTATTTGGTTATTCTTAAATGCATCTGTCTGGTCAAGAGTAGATTCATTCCTCACAGCCTGTATTAATTCCGGCTGATCCTCGCTATAGCCAATTATTATTACTTGAGGATTTTTTTCGATTACTGTTTCCAGGTTCATTTGAGGCCAGCCAGCGATATCTCCGGCTATATTAATTCCGCCAGCTTTTTGGATGAGTTCATCTATAAATGTTCCTGAGCCTGCAGTCCATAAGGGTTTATACCAGACTACATAGAGCACTCTTGGCTTGTTATTTTCAACCAGACTGCTGGTTTTGGAGAGGACAGCCCCAATTCTCTCTTCCATTTCTTCTGTTAATCTTGCCGCTTCTTTGACGTTACCGGTGATTTTTCCCACCATAGTTATAGAAGAGATTACATCGTCAATGTTTTTGGGATTTAAACCTACCACCGTGTAATTAAGCTCCTCCAATTGGTCAATTAGTTCTGTTGGGTTACCATGGGAGGCCAGAATAAGGTCCGGTTCTAATTCGATGATTTTTTCCAGGTTAGGATTATTATAATCACCGATTTTTTCTTTTTCTTTTGTTTGAGAAGGGTAATTACAGACGTTGGTAATGCCCACCACTTTCTCACCTAATCCCAGTGCAAACAGGATTTCCGTATTAGCTGGCGATAATGAGATAATCCTTTCTGGTTGTTTGGTGATAGTTACTTCTCTATTAAGGTCACCTGTAATTGTCAAAGGAAATTCATTAGCTAAAGAAATCCCGCTCATTCCAATAAACATAGCAGACAGCAGAATACCTATCGACATCAATGACGTCCATTTTAATCTTTTTCTCTTCATAATTTTCTCTCCTTTAAAATTTTGGTCTAAATATTTTCCTCAGTTCTATATATTCAGTTAATTATGTCATTGCCAGTCTGCCGAAGGCAGGCGTGGCAATCTCATAAAAAAATCACCTCCTTTGTTAGGCGCAAAGAAAGATTCACTCGAAAACAGACAGGTCTTCTGGCTCAGGGACTATCTACTTCCCCACCTTCCCAGAACAAAAAGTTCCAGTGGCTTTTGGGGTTTCGCTTCCCATTACAGCAGCGCAACTGCCCGGGGTTCTCACCCGGTTCCCTTGGTCTGCCTTCTTCCTCTTACCATATTTTCAATCTGGTATTATTGTATCATTTTTAAAATTTTAGTCAAATACATGCATTAACCCATCTTCCTTTCTCTGCCTTGAGAGTCTTCAATAAATCCACATTCACACCGCCAATTACTACCCCAAACTCCTTTGGTTTTTCCATCTCCATGTAATCACCTTCCATCGGGTGAAGGGACTTTACTTCTAGCTTTATGGTTTTACTATCTTCTTGGGTGACGATATCGTCAGAAGGGATTAGCGCGCCAACTCTTGCTGTGAATTTTCAGTCTAAGATTTACTTAGCCAAAATTGTTGACATTTGTTAATTTTTCCTCTAGAGTATGACTGAAAAAATAGGAGGTGTTTAACATGAAGAACCCAAAAATTCAGGAGAAAAAAATTCTTTATCCTTTTATAATTACCTCGAGGGAAATTTGTAATGGAAGCCCTGTGATCAAAGACACCAGAACTCGGGTAATTGATATTGCCATAGAGTACGATAGAATTGGTTACACCCCTGACCAGATATTAGATGCTCATCCCCATCTCGATTTAGTCAAGGTCCATGATGCACTTTCTTACTATTACGAAAATCGGGAAAGGCTTGATGAGGAAATTACCTCTAGACGGAAACGTATCCTTCAGTTAAAAAAGAAGTTCCCCTCTAAGTTAGGAGCTTGAAATGGGCAAGATTAAGATTTATACGAATAAAAGCGTAAACATAGCTATAACAGAGGGTTTAAAGAGAAGAGGGATCAAAGCTTGGTCAGCTAAGGACACTGGCAACCTGGCAATGACTGATGAGGAACAATTATCCTATGCAGTGCAGAATAAGGCGGCTATTTTCACTCATGATGATGATTTTCTAAAATTAGCTATCAAATGGTCTGAAGAAGGTAGAAAACACTGGGGAATTATTTACGCTCATCAGCAACATCGTAGTATAGGGGAATGCATAAAGAGATTGAGACTTATTGTGGATGTATTATCTGCAGAAGATATGAAGAAACACATTGAATTTCTTTAGTTTTTTGTGAACCTCTATAAATTTCGTAAATACCACAAAATAGCTACTTCTACTGCGAGGGCAACCAGGGATAAGACATACATTAAGTGAATGGCACGAGGAACGGGTCACGGCTCACCAGCGATGAAACACGACTTTTGATTTACCATTAATCTATTCACTGTATTTATGAACATACTTTCACCAGGACTCCAGCGATTAACCCGCCAACTACATCATCCATAATGGGGGGAAGTTTTTTTAAAATACCCGGTTTTTTCTTATCAAACCTCTCGAATTCAAATAATGCCCGGCTGCCAGCAATATACTGAGCAATCTGAATTCCCAGTAGTTCATCGGCAATGAGGTGCACCGGGTCCTTTTCATACTCTTCTTTAGATAGACCAGGAATCAATCCTTTTTTTCCCACTTCTTCCAGGTAAAGTCCGGCTGTAACCAGAGCGCAGACATTTACATCTTGAAAAGTCTTTTTGAATTCTTCCCTTAGTTTCCGGGCCATTTCCTCCTTAGTTCCTAATTTCGGGTGAGGAATATACATCTCCAAAGCTGTATTTATTAAGTCCTCTAGGTTTATCCCCTCTTTAACCAATCTTTTCTCTAAATCTGGTGTTCTTTCCATGTTCTCTCTCTTTATAGACACTGCTTGTCTCTCATCAAACTTAAATTCGGCAATTCTTTTGGCTAAATGGTTAATTCCCCCTCACCCCTTCCCTCTCCCCACAGGGGAGAGGGCACCACTCACCATTCACTTAGAACTTGATATATTTTTTCAATATCTAGATTATGGCGCACCAATCCAGCTAATTTATCATATTCTCTATTTTTTTGCTCTGCCGCAGAGATCTCAGTTTGAGGATAATAGGAGGATAATCCTTTTTTCTTTCTCAAATAGTTAAGAAAAGCTCTTCTGAACTGATAGTTATCAAATAAACCATGAATATAGGTACCCATAATTTTCCCTTCTTTGTCAATAGCTCCATCTTCAATATCTACTAATTGAGATGACCTTCTGGTAATTATGAGCCAGGGCTTTACCCCTCTTAGGAGCTTAGTTGTTCCCATATGAATCTCATACCCGGCAATTTCTTCTTCTACAGTGAAAAATTCTTTTTCTATGAGGTGAGCCTTCACCTGGGAGGTAATTTTACTTAATTCCAGGATAGTAGTGATATTTAATAGCCCTAATCCCTGGATTTTTCCTCGTTTAGATTCAATATGGTGAGGATCCAGAATTTCTTTTCCCAACATCTGGTATCCACCACAAATCCCCAATATTACCTTTCCCTTTTTAGCTAGAGTCAAGATTTGTGAATAATAGCCGGTTTTTTCTAAATAGAGAAGGTCATCAATAGTGTTTTTACTTCCGGGGATAATTAATAAGTCTGGATTCCCTATCCTGCGATTACGTCCTACATAACGTAAAGATACATCCTCCTCTTTTTCTAAAAGGTCGAAGTCGGTAAAATTGGAGATATGAGGTAAGTAAATAATCTCGATATTGATTCTCCTTTTTTCTCTGGAAGGGGAAGAAATAGCTTTTTCCAGAGGGAGTGAATCTTCCTCTTCTATTCGTATATTCTTAAAATAAGGAATTACTCCTAGAATATCCTTTTGACATCTTTTCTCCAGATAATCCAGGCCGGGCTTAAGTATATTTATATCTCCACGGAATTTATTGATGATTAGTCCTTTTATACGCCCCTTTTCCTCTTCTGTTAAAAGTGCTAGTGTTCCCACGAGCCAGGCAAAAACTCCTCCTTTATCGATATCACCTACCAGGAGAACAGGGGAGTTAGCTATCTGTGCCATTTTCATATTGACGATGTCATTTTCTCTCAAGTTTATCTCAGCCGGGCTACCTGCTCCTTCTATGACTATTATCTGGTATTGGCGAGCCAGATTGAGGAATGAATCGGATACTATCTGAATAAGTTCGGTCTTGTAGTTATGGTAGTAATTAGCAAGCATATTGCCGACAGGCCTACCTCTGACGATTACTTGAGCTCCTACATCACTGGTAGGCTTAATTAAAACGGGATTCATGTCTATGGTGGGTTCGATCCCGGCTGCCTCGGCCTGCACTACCTGGGCCCTTCCCATCTCGCCCCCTGCGCGAGTGACAAAAGAGTTAAGAGCCATATTTTGAGCCTTAAAAGGAGCAACCTTATAGCCATCCTGTTTGAATATTCGGCAAAGAGCCGCAACAATGACACTTTTACCTACTCCTGACCCTGTTCCCTGAATCATTATTCGTTTGGCTGACATTTTTCTCGTATACAGAAAAAGAAAAAGGGGACAGGCTACTTTTTCTGTTTATTCTCTTTTTCTAGGACGTCCACGAGGCCTAATGGTATGCTCTAACCCAAAACTCCGGCATACTTGCCCTTGCCATTCAGTATTCCCAAAAGGAGATTGACGATTTACGCTGCGATGAAGTTCCTCTAACTCTTTATCCATTAAGGGCTCATCCACATACCTACTCCAATTTTGCGGTAACTCGATGGGAATTTTGTCTACTATTTGACAGAATCCCATGCCTGTCCTTTCTATATGGCTTGACCATAGCCAATCTTTTGCTGAACTGACTAAGCCTGCTCTCACTGGATTTCCTTCAACATATCGCAGTGCAGTTAATAGATAATTATCCTTCTGAATAACAAAACTCTTAAAACGTCCCTGCCATATATGACCACTCGTTTTATAATGTCTATGATGACGACGAACATGACTCGTTATCAACCATTGCTCCCTTAGCTCCGATGAAGCTATCTTCCATTATCCTTAATATTTGTTCTTTATTTTTGCCACCTCAGAGCCCGTCCACTGTATCGGCAAATCCATCTAAATGAAACGACATAAATAATTGCGCATCCCTTGTAGCGACTTCATTTATGAAGCCAGAAAATTGGCGGGTTTGATGAATCAAACCTCTACGGATAAGCGAAAATATATAAGACGTTTCATATAAATGAAAAACCCCGGTAATTCCAACCCATCCAATTAAGAGCAGGGCATTAGCAATGAAAGGGGAGAGATGTCCAGAGGTTATCAGATTAATTATTATTAGGAACCCACCTATTATCATTCCCACCAAGGGAAAGAAACTCATTGAGTGAGCTATATCTCTTTCTTCTAGCTTGGCTGAAGGTCGCAGGGGGATAATGGTGAGAAATTGCAAAGCTATAAATAGACTCTTCAATTTATGGATTCCCTATTTAAAGTCATAGAGTACATTGAGAACAGCGCTCACCCCAACCTAGGCCGCAAAGTTTTTAGAGCTTTTTACTATACGCTATCCGCTGAACGCTATGCGCTCTTTTTTCCCGTAGCTACTCCAGCCTCTTGAAAAGTAGCCATTTGAGTAAGGAGTTTAACGGAGAGATCAAGCAGGTTTATGCCCAGGACAGCCCCTGTTCCCTCCCCTAATCGCATATTTAGATCAAGAAGAGGAGATTGATTAAGATAGTCAAGGGCGATTTGATGGCCTTTTTCCTGTGATTTGTGAGCAGCAAAGACATAATCTTTGATTAGTGGGGCAAGATTAACAGCAATCAAGGCACTTGCTGTGGAAATGAATCCATCTATTACTACGGGAACCCGATGTCTGGCAGCAGCTAATATACAGCCAACAAGACCCCCAATCTCATACCCACCCACTTTACTTAAAACATCAAGAGGATCCCCAGGATCGGGATTATTAATCTTGAGTGCCCTTTCAATTACCTTTATCTTGTTTTGCAGCCCGCTTTCACTGATTCCCGTTCCTTGACCGGTAACATCCTTGACTTTAGCCCCGGTCAGACAGGCTACGATAGCGCTACTGGGAGTTGTATTGCCAATTCCCATTTCACCTGTACCCATTATATCAATCCCATTTTTATTTAACTCGTCTTCAAAAAGCATAATTCCAGATGTGATGGCTCTGAGGGCATCTTTTCTACTCATTGCCGGGCCTTTGGCTATATTTTGTGTGCCATATCCTATCTTTTCTATAACAAGAGCTGGATGCGGCTGTAATCTGGCAGCTACACCCATATCTACTATTATAACTTTTACTCCTACTCCTTTTGCCAATACATTAATGGCTGCTCCTCCTTCAAGAAAATTATAAATCATCTGAAGAGTAACTTCCTGGGGAAAAGCGCTTACTCCTTCTTCAACTACACCGTGGTCACCTGCCATGGTGAAGATTACCTTTTTGTCCAAAGTGGGGTTTTCTTTATGTGTGATACCTACCACTTTCTTGGCCAGAGCCTCTAGTCTGCCCAAGCTATCCTTGGGTTTGGTAAAATTATCCAGTCTCTTTTGTGCTTTTTTCATAAATTCAGTGCTGATTGGTTTAATCGTCTGAATGGTTTCTTTCAACTCCTCCATCAAAATTATCCTTTTAATTTGACCGGTATACCTGATACTATTAGATAGACCTCATGAGCAGATTCAGCTACTATTTGATTAGCCATGCCAATGATATCTCTAAATTTTCTTCCCAGTTCGTTATCTGGTACTATCCCTCCTCCTACTTCATTTGAGACCACTATAGTCGTATAGTCAACCTGCAGCATAGTATCAACTATTTTTTTTATTTCTTGCAGAATGGTTTCTTCATTAACTCCTTCCAAAAGAAGATTGGAAACAAAGAAAGTTAAGCAGTCTATAATAACCAACTCACAGGGAGGTTGAATATCAAGAAGAATAGAGGAAATATCTTTTGTTTCTTCGATAGTTCTCCAGCGGTCGGGTCGAGATTTTTTATGCTCTTCTATGCGTTTTTTCATCTCCTCATCTTTAGCTATAGCTGTAGCTAGAAAAATTACTTCATTGGTTGTATTTTTGGCTAGATTAGTGGCATATTTGCTCTTACCACTTCTTACTCCTCCGGTAATAAAGATAACTTTTCCCATTTTTTCCGTTATTGCCAATCTGCCCAAGGCAGGCCTGGCAATCTCATAAAAAAATCACCTTCTTTGTTAGGCGCAAAGAAAGATTTACTCGAAAACAGACAGGTCTTCTGGCTCAGGGACAACCTACTTCCCCACCTTCCCAGAACAAAAAGTTCCAGTGGTTTTTGGGGTTTCGCTTCCCATTACAGCAGCGCAACTGCCCGGGGTTCTCACCCGGTTCCCTTGGTCTGCCTTCTTCCTTTTACCATATTTTCAATTTGGTGTTATTGTATCATTTTTAAAATTTTAGTCAATTACGGGATTCTTTTGGCTATAATGATACTGCACACTTTTTAAAGAGGCGGTATAGCAGGAGTTATTACCTTAAGAGAGTAAGAGAGATTTGGATAGTGAGCAGGAAGCACTCTAAGATGAGAAGAAATTTAAAGAATATGTTTTTAACTCTCAAAAAGGAAACCTCCGCGCCGCATCCCTCCAACCAGATTGACAAGTGCTGAGATTTAGCTTAGCTTGTCTGGTACTGTCAAAACTTATATGAAAGAATATGAAAAATAGATATGATAGATCAACAAAGCCAAAAGATGAAATTTTCTTTGGAGTAAGGTCATAATTGTTCTTTGAAAAGAGAGTTTCAATAGTTGTAGGGCTTGATAATAGAGTAAGAAAATGGAAGGCTGATTATTTCTGGCCTACTATTAAAGATTGAGTGAGGTCTAATTAAAAAAGGTAGGTTTTTAGCAAGGACTGGGAATCCTATTGTGGATACTGACGCTCTGTGGGTAACCCTTTGGGTTACCCACATCACTTGGATAGCTCTTCGAGCTCTCCACAGTCTCCACAATCCTACTGCTACTATCTTTTAATCAATCAAGTCTTTTAAAAGATTTTAGTTGAGTGAGGGCTCTGTAGCTAGCTGAATAACTTTAGCCCATTTGCCCTGAAGGGTATCTATATCCTTTAATTCTTCTAAGGGTATAGGCACAGAATAATTAAGGCTAATATGTGGTCGAAGAAAGTTATAGTGGGTAACAAAAAGAGTAGTTAAAGCTACTGCTCCATTCCTAGAATGAAAGCCATAAGCAGCTCTTACATGAAATTTATAGGTGCGATTGAGTCTTTCAATAAGCTCTTTGAAGGGACGAAACTCCTCTGATTCTGAGTCAAGATTCTGTAGTCCAATAACTTTCTTATGAGTTAGCTTAGGCTCATAGCTCTGGTTGATGAAGTGAATACCGGCAGGATAAGAAGGATTACCATCGCTCACCAGAGTGATCTCTTGTCCAGGTGAAGCTGTGCGAATAGCCTCATTCATGGCGATGACAGCCGGCAGGGCATCCCTTGTTCCATCAACATGGTAGGCAGTGATCTTACGACTCTTAGAGGAGATAAAAAAGAAGACGTAATTATGTTCGCCTCTTACTTTAATATAGGTCTCATCGCCAGCTTGAATATCGTCTACTTCTCCCTTATTGGCTAGATTGAATCTATGACAATAGGGAGCAGCCATCTCGGTATAGTTAAGAACAGTCTGATAAGAGATAGGTAGTTTGAAGACATTGCCCAGAATAAAGGCGGTCTTTCTGGCAGAGATACCTAAAGATATGTGAAAGGTAAGAGCAAGACATAAAGTATTAAGAGAGTTGTGGATTTTGAAAAGAGAGGAAGAATCTTTTTCCTCGGGGGCAGAATGCTTCAGCTCCTCTTGGGTGAAATGATATTCTCGATACTGATACCGGAGTTTAAACTGAGAAGATTTGAGTTTGGCTAAAATCCTTTCTCTAAAATTAAGCTTTGCTTTGTTCTTTAAAAAACATAGGCACTTGTCATTATCACATTTATAGATAGAGACATCTCTTCGCTCTTTCCAAAGATAAAGTGAATGGCCACAATAATAGCAAAAATAGCGAGCTTTACTCCGATGACGAGGATGTACTTGTGATAAGGAGGAGCAGACTTTACACTTAAGCTGGGTACGCTTTTTACCGTCATTGAAATAAAGGTATTGGCAAGGAGCATCACAAATCTTGCAAGTAGAGCCTTTAGGTACTTTAGTCTTAGGATCTTTAGTATTAACTGCTTTAAGAGGATGACCTTTCTTTTCCTCATAAGTAGATAAAAGTTTCCTCCAGTCTAACTTTGGAGTAATTTTAGGAGGAGTCTTAAGAGGTGGGTTTGGATCAACAAAGAAGTTGCGGTAATTAGGATGCTTTTCTTTGAAATCATCTTTAGGTTTAACCTCAGGATTGCGGTTGGCTAGAACATCTAAAAGACCTTGAATAATTTCTTCTATTTCTTCACGGGTGAACTTGGAGCAGATCCAGATAACAAAACGAGCAGTTTTTTTCACTTGACTTGCCTCCTTTTTGGTGGATTCCCAAATCCTACTGTAAGAAGTAGGGGGGAGGCAAGCCACTTTCACCAAAATACTTAGAAATAAAGAGTTTAAGAGAAAATTACTAAAAAACTTTTGACAATACGGCTTGTCTGGAAAGGATGCCTTCAGGGAATTATTGTAGCCCAAGGGTAAGGAATATTAAGAACTATTAAGGATGAAATATGTCAGGAAGTAGATATCGCTGGGTTATCCTTGCCCTCTCTTGTTTCTGTATGCTGGGATTGGCTTTCTCAATACAGTCTCTACCGCCTATTCTTACCCTGGTTATTAAAGAATTGGGTTTAACTCATGCTAAGGCTGGTCTGCTGGTGAGTCTTTTTGCGTTGCCAACCGTATTCCTGGCGGTTTTGTTCGGTTCATTTTCTGACCGTTGGGGTTCCTTTAAGATGGGGGTGATTTCTCTAATCCTTGTAATTACAGGAACCTTAATCTTTGCTCTTAGCCATACTTTTCTTTACGCTGGTTTAGGACGAGTTATTGCTGGGGTTGGAGCTGCAGCTGTCTTTATAGTATCTGCGCAAATAGTTTCGCAGTGGTTTAGAGGACGTGAAATAGGAACAGCAATGGGAATTTTTAATACTGTAATGCCTGTTGGTGCAATCGTATGTTTTACAACTTTTGGTAGATTGGCTGAGAGTTTAGGTTGGCGAGTGCCGATATTCATCACCATGATAATAGGTGCGGCAGGGCTGGCATCCTTTCTAATTCTCTATAAACCTGTGTCAAACCGGCTACAAGGAACAACTAGCGACAAAGAGAGAGAAGCAGGATTGTTCTCAAGCTTATTAAAGGTCGGGACCTTGATGTGGCTAGTAGGATTTTGCTGGATGTGGTTTGGTGCATCAATCGTTTCATTTACTACTTTTGCCCCAGATTTTTTCATCTCCAAAGGATACACTATTGGCTTTGCTGGTTTCCTGGCCAGCTTACTTTCCTGGGGTCCCTTGGGGTTAAGTCCACTAATTGGTCGTTTAATGGATAAAGTCGGTAATAACGAGCTTTTCATAGGAGTAGGTGGAATAATTATGGCAATGGTATTTTATTCTATTGCCAGAGGGGCCAATTTCCTCTTGCCAATGGTTGTCATGGGGGTGGGGGTGGCATTTGTGCCAGCACCGGTTTTCTCTTTACTGCCAAAGATTTCCAGGCCTGAGAATCTGGGATTAAGCTTTGGCATCCTCTCTATGTTTGCTAATATAGGAATGCTTTTCGGCCCTTATGTGACCGGTTTGCTCAAAGACAGGACAGGCTCATACGAAGTGAGCTTTATTTTTCTGTCCATTTTTGCTCTGTCATTAGCCTTGACAGCGTTTGCCTTAAGAACCAAGATGAGAGGAGATTAGACTAAAGGATTTTTTTGATTCTTCTCAAGAGGCGTTGAAGAAAATATCCTATACCAATTAATTACTCCCTACATATTGTTCAGGAACATACTTTCACCAGGACTCCGGTGATTAATCCGCCAATTACATCATCCATAATGGGAGGGAGTTTTTTTAAGATACCCGGTTTTTTCTTGTCAAACCTCTCGAATTCAAATAATGCCCGGCTGCCAGCAATATACTGAGCAATCTGAATTCCCAGTAGTTCATCGGCAATGAGGTGCACCGGGTCCTTTTCATACTCTTCTTTAGATAGACCAGGAATCAATCCTTTTTTTCCCACTTCTTCCAGGTAAAGTCCGGCTGTAACCAGAGCGCAGACATTTACATCTTGAAAAGTCTTTTTGAATTCTTCCCTTAGTTTCCGGGCCATTTCCTCCTTAGTTCCTAATTTCGGGTGAGGAATATACATCTCCAGAGCTGTATTTATTAAGTCCTTCAGATTTATCCCCTCTTTAGCCAATCTTTTCTCTAAATCTGGTGTTTTTTTCATGTTTTCTCTCTTTATAGACACTGCTTGTCTCTCATCAAACTTGAATTCGGCAATTCTCTTGGTTAAATGGTTAATTCCCCCTCATCCCTTCCCTCTCCCCGCAGGGGAGAGGGCACCACTCACCAATTAACCAGTAATGTTATACGCTCTACGCTATTTTGAGGCAATAAAGAGAAAAAAGAGTAATAACTTCGATGATTTCGTTTAATGCTCCCAGGGTATCTCCGGTAAGTCCTCCTATTCTTCTTTTGAGATAGGTTATCAAAGACAAGTCTGCTGTCAGGACCATTCCTATAATATAGAAGAATTCAATTCTGAATAAGACCAACCCCAGGCAAAAAGTTATTAAACTTGCCCAGAAAATTTCTCTTCCCGTTTTATGGCTAAAAAATGCTTTAGCTAATCCCTCCTTCCGGGCATAAGAGGATAAATATATTCCTGCTATCATAGACCATCTTCCTGCTATCGGGGCAAAGAGTAGAGCATAATTCTTATAATCATTAGTCAGTCCTACCAGCAGGGTAAATTTTAATAGCAATAGCAAGATAAGAGCAATTGCTCCCTTAGCTCCGATGAAGCTATCTTTCATTATCCTTAATATTTGTTCTTTATTTTTGCCACCGCAGAGCCCGTCCACTGTATCGGCAAATCCATCTAAATGAAAAGCCCCGGTAATTCCAACCCATCCAATTAAGAGCAGGGCATTAGCAATGAAAGGGGAGAGATGTCCAGAGGTTATCAGATTAATTATTATTAGGAACCCACCTATTATCATTCCCACCAAGGGAAAGAAACTCATTGAGTGAGCTATATCTCTTTCTTCTAGCTTGGCTGAAGGTCGCAGGGGGATAATGGTGAGAAATTGCAAAGCTATAAATAGACTCTTCAATTTATGGATTCCTTTTAACCTGGATTTGGTAAACCCTGATATTGTATATAGTATATTATTAGATGCTTTCTATTCCTTCCTATCTTTTTTGCCAAACTACAAAATTCTTAGAGCTTTTTATTTTTACTATTCGCTATACGCTCTCTTTTTCCGTTATTGCCAATCTGCCCAAGGCAGGCGTAGTAATCTCATAAAAAAATCACCTCCCTTGTTAAGCGCAAAGAAAGATTTACTCGAAAACAGACAGGTCTTCTGGCTCAGGGACTATCTACTTCCCCACCTTCCCAGAACAAAAAGTTCCAGTGGCTTTTGGGGTTTCGCTTCCCATTACAGCAGCGCAACTGCCCGGGGTTCTCACCCGGTTCCCTTGGTCTGCCTTCTTCCTCTTACCATATTTTCAATCTGGTATTATTGTATCATTACTTAGGATTCTAGTCAAGTATTTAAACGGCTTGACAGGCGAGCTTGACAAGAAAGGATAAGATAGGATATAATATAGACCCTAGACTCAATAGAAAAGCGATATACAAGGGGGAAAAAGAATGGGGGTGTGCCTGTGCGGAGTAAAAATGATTAAGAAAGTAGGCATAGGAACGATAGTATTTTATCAAAAGTTTATTTCTCCAATCTTACCTGCTTCCTGTCGCTTCTACCCTACCTGTTCTGACTATAGCCGACAGGCTATAGAAAAATATGGGTTAGCCAGGGGTTGTTGGTTGGGCATAAAAAGAATATTGAGGTGCCATCCTTTCTACCCAGGAGGTTATGATCCCGTCCAGTAAGGAGTAAGTGGTAAGGAGTAGGATGCGAGCGACCAGCAACGAAATAAAAGGAGTTACTTAATGCAGAAGAATCTTATCATGGCTATTGTTTTATCGGTAGTAGTGCTCTTATTATATAATATTTTTATGGTTAGACGACAGCCTGCTGTGTCGCCACCTACAGAGGAAGCGACGGAATCCCCTCCTTGGGAGGGAGAAGCTCCTCAACAAGGAGAAATCCTTCCTTCTTTACAATTAGAAGAGGGAGAAGAGATAATTCTGGAAAATGAGTATGTAAAAGTGGTTTTGACTTCTCGAGGAGGGATAGTTAAATCCTGGTATCTGAAGAAAGAAAAAAAAGAATTGGTGGGAAGGAGTACTTACAGCCTGGGATTGAATCTATTCTTACCGGAAGGAGAAAGAATAAATCTATCCGAGGAGGATTTTGAGGTTCAGAAAGAGGGGGAGAGAAAAGCTATCTTCAGCTGGGAGGATAAAGAAGGGAGATTTAAATTATTCAAGAATCTTGAGATATCTAAGCAGGGATACCATGTATTTCTTTCTATTGAAACAGAAAACCTGCCTTTAGGCAGTAGCTATGAGCTTACCTGGCCGCCGGTAATAGGTGATGAATACAAAGAGGAGGAGCGACTAGTCTTCTTTAATGATAGACTTCAAGAAGAGAAGAAAGAAGGTGTGCAGCGGGATTACGGACGGGGAGTAAAATGGATGGGACTGCGGCAAAAAAGAGAGCTACTGGTTATACTTGCTTCTTTGGATTGGCCAAGGGGAGGGATGTTCCGTTCAGAATTCTGGGGATTTGAGGATAATAAACCTGAGAGTAGATGGATAGTCTATGCTGGTCCTCAAAACTATGGGGAGATTAGGTCGCTCAATGACAGAATCAAAGAGATAAACGGAGAGGACTATCATCTAATAGGAGCACTTGACCTCAGTATTTGGGGTCAACTCTCAGTAGGACTGATAAAGATTCTCCTCTTCTTTTACAGTTTTACTCACAACTACGGAATAGCTATTATTCTCTTAACCCTTCTCATATATGGGGCTCTGTTTCCTCTAACCTTTAAACAATTTACTTCTATGCATAAAATGCAGGTTATTCAACCTGAGGTAAAGGCTGTGCAAACTAAGTTCAAAGGTGACCCCAAACAAATGCAGGTAGAAATGATGAAGATATATAGAAAACATAAGGTCAATCCCATGTCTGGCTGCTTTCCTCTCATAATTCAGATGCCTATCATTTTTGTTCTTTACCGAGCTCTTCTCAATTTCAACTTTTCTGAGAATCCCTCTTTCCTCTGGATAAAAAATCTGGGTGAACCCAATATTCCTTTGCTTTTAGCCCTGGGGGTAACTATGTTCCTGCAACAGAGAATCACTCAAAAGACTCAGGTACAATCAGCAGGGCAACAGCAAGGAATGGCTAAGATGATGCAATTCTTTCCCATCTTCATTATTGTAATGTTGTGGTCCCTCCCTTCCGGGGTAATGCTCTATTGGTTTACCTCTACCCTTTTTTCTATTTTCCAACAATTTTTGATTCGTCGAAGAATGTCTCCTTCCCAGCCACCTAAGAATGTAAAATGATATCTGAAGATACTATAGCTGCTATTGCTACTCCTATAGGAGAATCTGGCATAGGCATTGTGAAGATGAGTGGCAAAGAATCTTTTCTTATAGCCAGAAAAATCTTCCAACCTTCCTGTGGGAGAAAGGTCAACTGGAAGACTCCCTTTAAGACTCACTATGGATGGATAATTGATTCTGAGAGCAAAGAATTGATAGATGAGGTGCTGCTTACTCTAATGCCAGCGCCTAAAAGCTATACCCGAGAAGATGTAGTAGAGATAAATTGCCATTCTGGCCCTGTCCCCTTACGAAAAACCTTACGACTTACATTAAGGCTGGGTGCTCGCTTGGCTGAAGCGGGGGAATTTACTAAGAGAGCCTTTTTGAATGGAAGAATTGACCTTGCTCAAGCCGAGAGTGTACTAGAGGTGGTGCAGGCGAAAACAGAGAAAAGCCTGGAGATAGCATTAAATCAGCTAAAGGGAGGATTATCTGAGAAGATTAGCACGCTTAAGAAAAAAATGGTTGATTTTCTCTCTTGCCTGGAGGCAGAAATAGAGTTTGGAGAAGAAGATATTGAGCATTTATCCAGGAAAGATGAAGAGAGCCGCCTTAAAGATATTTTAGTTCAAATTGCTCTACTTCTAAAAACGGCCAGAAGGGGAAGAGTCTATAAAGAGGGTTTAAAGGCAGTAATCGTAGGAAGACCTAATGTCGGCAAATCCAGTCTTTTGAACACTCTTCTTCAGAGAGAAAGGGCTATCGTCAGCCATATCCCTGGAACAACGCGAGATACTATTGAAGAGATGATAAACATTAAAGGATTTCCTTTGTGGATTATTGATACAGCAGGACTAAGAGAGGTAGAAGGTAAAATAGAAGAGGAAGCCGTGCGTCGAACCCATGCCAAATTAGAGGAGGCAAATATCATACTTTTGATGGTTGACGGTTCTCTTCCCCTAGAAAAAGAGGATATTTCAATTCTTGAAAGAATGGAAAAGGAAAAGACCCTGTTGATTGTGAATAAGATAGATTTACCCCAGAGAATAAATAAAGAAAGAGTCAACTCCTTCTTTCCTGTTCAAGAGGTGGTAGAGATATCAGCTACCGAGGAGATTAACTTAGAAAAACTTAAAGAGAGAATAGCAGAGTTTGCCTTAAAAGAGGCAGTCCTTTCTTCTGGCGACTCTCTTATTTTGAGCATAAGGCAGGAGCAGGCTTTAGAGCAGGCACGACAAAATATAGAGAGAGCTCTCCTGGGAACAAGAGGCAAACTGTCTGAAGAGCTTATAGCTTTCGATTTAAGAGAAGCTATAGATAGATTAGGAGAGATTACAGGGGAGGTAGTTGCTGATGACATTCTGGATGAGATTTTTTCTCATTTTTGCATAGGGAAATAGGATAGTGGTACTCCCCGTTTTCAATTGAAGTTACATGAGCGGACGTGTAGAGGACAAGACAAGCGGTTACAGAATTGTATATAGGATATAGGATATAGTATATCGAAAAGAAAAGGTGCATGAATGTATTGTGTTTTGTGTTTCAGGGTCTTTTGCGATATACCATATACGATATACGCAATAAGCAATACAACAATAGTGAGTAGTTAATTGGTGAGTGGTGAGTAATAAGTGATAAGTAGTAAGTGATAAGTAGTAAATGGCGCTCAATACTCGTTCCCTCTTCCCATTGGGGAGAGGGATAGGGTGAGGGGAATTAACCATTTAACCAGTTAACAAATTAACCAATAATGGTGACGGAAGAAATTGTCCTGAGGTATATTTTGACCTTTTGCAGGCTTTTTGTATAATAGACTAAATGGATGGTCTAATGTTGGATAGCTAGCCGTATCAGATCAAAAATTTCTCTGGATTGCTGTGAGGTGCCTTAACAGTCCGCAGTTTAGGAATTTAAATGATTTATGAGTAATAAAGTAGAAGGAGAAAAGTTCCCTTTTGCTCGACTGGTGAGTAGTTAATTGGTGAGTGGTTAATTAACCGTTTAACTATATGAAACGACATAAATAATTGCGCATCCTTTGTAGCGACTTCATTTATGAAGCCAGAAAATTGGCGGGTTTGATGAATCAAACCTCTACAGATAAGCGAAAATATATAAGACGTTTCATATAATTAACCAACAAGATATGCCGAGCGTAGTGAGGCCTATCTTGTAGTTCATGATAGTTCATCGAAATGCGTGATGCGTATTGCGCAGTACGCGATACGATATAGGCAATATGAAAATGAGGGAGGTGGGAAAATTGGACCAATTATTGAGAAAGCTATTTCTCTCAGGACTTGGAATATTTGCCCTTACCCAGGAGAAAATAGAGGAATTAGTAGAGGAGTTGGCAAAAAAAGGAGAGATTTCCTGGGGTGAGAAAGAAGATTTTTTGGGAGAAATAATCAAAAGAGGGAAGGAACAGAAGGCAGAAGTAGAAAGAAAGATAGGAGATAAAGTGGAGGAGATGCTTTCCAGAGTTAATATAGCTAGCAAGGATGATATTGAGAGATTGGAGAAAAAGATAGATGAGTTAGGAAAAAAAAGAAAAACCTAATTCACCCTTTTTGAAATCAAGAATACCCCACTTACACCATCCCTCCAGGGTGAGTAGTAGTTTTTATCAAAAATTTTTCCAAACCGTATGTTCTAACCATCAGGTGTCGGTATTTGACAAAAGAGGCACATTCCAATATTATACCCGAAGTGCAGGGATTTATATGTGTACCGAAGGACATTTTCTGAAGAAGCCTTATAGGAGCTACCTTAACGAAGTTTCGAGTTGAGGATAAAGAAAAATATACTGTTTGAGGAGCAAGGCGACGATGCTCTGCCTTTTCTTGAACTTGGGGGGAGCAGGCCGAAGGCCGTTGAGGGGGGATGTTTCCCCCTTCAAAGTCTTTTATATCTTTCCCGAAACGAGAAGCTGAGCAGAAATAATAAAAGGCTACTATACAGCGACGGAAGAAATTGTCCTGAGGTATTTCTCAGATGAAAAGGTGATAGAAATGGGGAAAAAGATAATCCATCTTGGATTATTTGGACTGGGAACAGTAGGAAGAGGAATAGTAGAACTTCTTCGTCGAAAAAAAGAAGAAAAGGGAGATTATGAATTTGTTTTGGAGAAAATAGCTATTAAACATTTAGACAAAGAGAGACCGCTTTCTCTTTTCCCCCATTTATTAACTACAAACCATAAGGAGATTCTGGAAAATCCAAAAATTAATACTATTATAGAAGTGATGGGAGGGATATATCCTGCTGAAGAGATAATATTAGAGGCTTTGAAAAGAGGTAAAAATGTAATAACTGCTAACAAAGCTCTTTTGGCTCGGGCAGGAAGTCGAATTTTTAAAGAAGCCAGTGAGAATAATTGCTATTTAGGAGTAAGAGGGTCTAATATCGCTAGTTACCGCCTTATAGAGAGCATAACCTCCTCTCCTCTCCGGATTAGCAAGTTAATAGGGGTTTTTAATGGAACATGCAATTATATATTAACAGAGATGGAAAAGACAAAAGAGGATTTGTTTTCTATGGTCAAAAAAGCACAAGAAATTGGTTATGCGGAGAAGGACCCTTCTGACGATATTGATGGCTTTGATACAGCCCATAAGTTGGTAGTTTTGCTTGGCTTGACTACGGGATTTTTCCCGTCTCTTGATTCTTTTTTCATAGAAGGGATTAGAAGGATTTCCTATCAAGATATTCTTTTTGCTCAAGAGTTAGGATATAGGGTAAAACTTCTGGCCATTGCCAGGCAAGAAGATAACTATTTGGAAGCAAGAGTTCATCCTGCCCTTCTTCCAATAGGTAAAGGATTAGCTCGCTTAGAGGGAATAGAGAATGGCATTGAACTGAGGGATGAAATAGGATTGGAAATAGGGATGCAGGCTCCGGGGGCTGGCAAATATCCTACAGCAGCTGCCATATTGGAAGATTTGATTTGCGTGGCTGAAGGTAGAAAGTTGCTCTTGCCAGGGTGCAGAGAAAATATGGATTTAGGAAAGATAGGAGAGATTGAAGGTAATTATTATTTGAGGTTCAGCGTTCTTGATCGAGCCGGTGTTTTAGCAAAAATATCTGGAATTTTAGGGGATTATGATATAAGTATCAAGTCAGTTCTACAGAAAGGGGAGGCCCGAAATAGCACAGATTCAGTGCCTATAATAATGCTCACTCATAAAGCAAGGGAAAAGGCTATTCAAGATGCCCTTAAGAGAATTAGTGATTTGTCAGTGGTAAAGGAATATCCCTTGTTGATCCGTGTAGAGAAAGGGATTTTTTAAACTAAAATATCTATTAATAACTGAAAAAAGCACAATAAGCAGGAGGAAGAGATGTCTATGGTTAGGATGAAAGAACTATTAGAAGCAGGAGCTCATTTTGGTCATCGTAGAAGTGCATGGAATCCCAAAATGAAACCTTACATTTACCAAGAGAGAAATCGAATGCATATCCTCGATCTTAGTGTCACGGTGAAAAAAATAGCAGGGGCCTGTGAGTTTATTAGAAATTTAGCCGCGGCAGAGGGGAAGATACTATTTGTGGGGACCAAACGTCAGGCAAAAAAGTGTATTGAAGAAGAGGCAAAAAGATGTGATGCTCCCTACATTAATAGCCGGTGGTTGGGAGGATTTCTGACTAATTTCTCCACCATAAAGAAAAGAATTGCTAGACTAAATGATTTAGAGAGACAAGAAGAAGAGAACGTATGGGAAAATTATCCCAAGAAAGAAGAGATGGTTTTACGCCGGGAGCTAGCCAAGCTCAGTCAAAACTTGGGGGGAGTTAAGGATATGAATGAGCTACCCGACGGCGTTTATATTACTGATGTGAAAGTAGAGGAGACAGCTGTTAGAGAGGCAAAAAAAATGGCTATTCCTATCATAGCTATTGTGGATTCCAATTGCGATCCTGACATGATAGATTATCCTATTCCTGCCAATGATGATGCTATAAAGAGTATTAGATTGATTACTTCTAAGGTGACTGATGCTATTATGGAGGGCAGTGAAGTCTGGCGGAAGAAAAGAGAAATGGAAGAAGCAGCAGAGGAAAAAGAAGAAATAGAAGAAGTTGAGACAAAAGTAGAAGAGAAAGCGGTAGAGCAGATAGAAAAATTTGAGGAGAAGAAAGAAGAGATAGAGGAGAAGGCAGAAATAGAGAAGGTTGAGATTGAAGTAAAAGAGAAAAAAGAGAAAGCGGTAGAGCAGATAGAAAAAATTGAGGAAAAGAAAGAAGAGATATCGAAAAAACAGGTGAAAAAGAAAATAGTCAAGAAGGATGAAGAGAAGGTAAAAGAGAAGATAAAAGAAAAGGAAAAAGGGGTTAGGAAAAAATCTAAAGCAATAGCAAAAAAGCCAAAAACATTTGAGAAGGAAGAAGTTAAGACAAAGAAAAGGAAAAAGGCAGAGGTTAAAATAGAAAAAGAGGAACCAGAAAAAGAAGAGTCGCAGGTGAAAAAGGTTAAGAAAAAGACAATAAAAAAGACAATAAAAAAGCCAAAAACATCTGAGAAGAAAGAAGAAGCAAAGGATTAAAAAATAGAGAATTAAAGGGGTAAATAACCAATGGATGTTTCTTTAGAAAAAATAAAGAGATTGCGGGGAGAGACTTCAGCAGGAATTCTTCACTGCAAGGAGGCACTCGAAGAAACCAGGGGTGATTTTGAAAAAGCGAAAAAGGTCTTGAGGAAAAAGGGTATAGAGATTGCCGAGATGAAAAGTGGGAAAAAGACTACTCAGGGTAAAATTGCCTCCTATGTTCACCACAATGGGAAAATGGGGGCATTAGTAGAAGTTCACTGCCAGTCCGATTTCGTGGCGAAAAACAGTGAATTTCAAGAATTTAGCAAAAACATAGCTATGCATGTGGTGGCTTGCAATCCTCAGTGGAATTCTCCTGAAGATATTCCGGCAGAGGTAATTGAAGAAGAAAAAGCCGTTCTTAAGGCACAAGCAGAAAAGGAAGGTAAGCCTGCTAAAATCATAGACAAGATTATAGAAGGGCGAATAAGGAAATTTTATGCTCGGGTATGTCTATTGGAACAGCCTTTTTTTAGAGATGATAAGAAAACAACAAGGGATTATCTGCAAGAGTTTATTGCCAAAGTGGGAGAGAACATTGAAATTTATCGTTTTGTCAGATACGAACTAAGAGGAGAGATAGAAGACTGATGAGCCAATTACCAATCAAATGGGATAGGATCCTCTTAAAGATAGGAGGAGAGAGTCTTGCTGATAAAAATAATTATGGCATATCTTCCAGTCGAGTTCGTCTTATCGCAGAAGAGATCAATGAGGTTAAAGACCTGGGGGTGAAAATAGGAATAATGGTCGGTGGTGGAAATATATTTCGTGGTGGGATAGCAAGCAGAGAGGGAATGGACAGAACCACAGCTGATTATATGGGGATGCTAGCTACTATACTCAATGCCCTGGCATTGCAGGATACCCTGGAAAGGATAGGAGTATTTACTAGAGTACAGACAGCAATTGAAATGCAGGAGATTGCTGAGCCCTATATTCGGCGAAGGGCTTTGCGTCACTTAGAAAAGGGCAGGGTGGTTATTTTTGCTGGAGGAACTGGAAATCCTTATTTTACTACAGATACAGCAGCAGCACTGCGTGCTCTAGAAATAGAAGCAGATGTGATCTTGAAGGCAACTAAAGTGGAAGGAGTGTATTCTTCTGACCCCTTTAAAGACAAAAAAGCAGAGAAGTTCGATGAGATAAGTTATGTAGAGGTGCTTAATAGACGATTAAAAGTTATGGATGCTACAGCTATCTCTCTTTGTATGGATAACCGTCTGCCTATTATTATTTTCAATCTTCAAAAAAGGGGTAATATTAAAAGGATAGTTCTAGGAGAAAAGGTAGGTACTATAGTAAAGGACTAATGTTTTTCTTGATGAACTAAGAAGTTATATGGTCTACCGAAGGACATTTTCTGAAGAAGCCTTATAGGAGCAACCCTAACGAAGCTTCGAATTGAGGAAAAAGAAAAATATACTGTTTGAGGAACAAGGTGACGAATTTATATTTTTCCCGAAACGAGAAGCTGAGTAGAAAGAATAGGAAGCTACTATACAGTGACGGAAGAAATTGCCCTGAGGTATTTCTTGGAGCATAATAATTAAATGTGTGTACCGACAAACATTCGTTGAAGGAGCCGTATAATAATGTGAGTGGTGAGTGGTTGATTGGTGAGTGGTGCCCCTTGGGGAGAGGGATAGGGTGAGGGGAATTAACCATTTAACCAATTAACAAATTAACCAACAACAGCGACGGAAGAAATTGTCCTGAGGTATCTGTTGGCTATCCAGGAGAAAAAAATGACCGTAAAAGAAATCCATAAAGAAACTAAGGAGAAAATGAAGGATTCGGTGCAAGTTCTAGCACATAGGTATACAAAGATGCGAGGAGGAAGAGCTCGGGTGGATCTAGTGAGTGAAGTAAACGTAGAATGCTATGGTTCCAGAATGAGTTTAGAGCAACTGGCCAGTATATCCATTCCTGAACCGCGCCTTTTAATTATAGAACCCTGGGATAAAAGTATTCTCAAGAATGTAGAAAAGGCTATCCTTACTTCTGATTTAGGTATAAATCCTAGTAATGATGGTAATGTAATCAGATTGGCTGTTCCTCCTTTGACAGAAGAAAGGAGGAAAGGATTAGCCAGGCTTACCAGGGAATGGGCTGAAGAGGTTAGGGTAAGTGTCAGAAATTTACGCCGTGAGGCAAGGGCAAAAATAGAGGACTTAGAGAAAAGAAAAGAAATTTCCGAAGATGAGAAAAAAAGAGCAGAAAAAGATATTCAGAGCCTTACTGATGACTTTGTTAATCAAATAGATAAGATGCAGGAAACGAAAGCAAAGCAGGTTTCCCAAATTTAGTTCAGTCCTTTTCTTGCCTCCCAAGATAGATTTAAAGTCTGCCCAACTCTCTTTTTAATAGATCTATCATCTTTACAGGAGTAGGGTCAATCCCCTGCAGAATAGCCAAATAAAAGCTTAGCCAATCTATTTTATATATAGCGGAGAAAATTCTAGTTAAATGGTCTTTTCCTTCTGTCCATATTTCTTCCCATCCTACTTTTCTTTCTGTTATTATGGATTGAGTAATCTCTATTCTCTTTTCAATTCTTTCTCCTTCCTCTACATCGCGAATGAATAAGGGATGGAATTGCTGAAAGTCCACTTTTCCCTCTTTTCCCCAGGCAACAATTTCATTATGGCTTAACTCGGGGAAAGCATCCCAGAAGGCTATGATTTTACTATTCTCATTAAATTGGGTCTTCAGTCGATGAGCCACCACGTCTGTTTTGCCTTCTACTCCATAAATAAGAGGTATTTTCCCCACCAATTTTTGTGAAAGGGCTTTAGCGGGGTTTTCGCTTAAAGTGACCTCTGGTCTATATCTATCCCGGATATCATTTAGAACTTCCAGTAATTCGTCATAATTTTGCTTGTGTATATTGGTCCATTTCAATCTTTCTAGAATTTTAAGGAGAGGAATAAATAGATAACCTATAGTAGTGCGAGGAGGCATTCCAGGAGGGACTGAAAGACAAGGAACTCTATCTTTTTCACTTAGCTCATTCAACTTTCCCCCACTACAGATAGAGATAAGGCGAGATTTTCTTCCCATAGCCTCCTTGTAAGCAGTGAGAGTTTCTTCTGTATTCCCGGAGTAGCTAATTATGAAAGTTAGAGTATTTTTGCTCACCTGTGCTGGAAGGGTGTAACTGCGATTCACCAAAATGGGTATTTCTAGACTCTGCTTAAGAAGAGTCTTTAGTATGTCCCCTCCTATGGCTGATCCTCCCAGGCCACAAACTACAATCTTATCACTTTTTTGGAAAAGTTCTTCTGGTATGGTAAATTTTTCTGCTAATTGAATAGCTTTTTCACATTGAGAGGGGAACTCGAGCAGGAGTTTCCTCATATTACTCTGGTCTATCTTTTCTATTTCTTTTGGGTTATCGAGCAATTTCTGTCTCCTTTATTCCTCTTCCAGGATTGTTTTTATTTTTTTGGATAGTCTTCTTTGGGCAAAGCTTCTGGTTTGATAAGATGTGCTTAACTTGAGGAGTTTTGAGACTATCTCCTCTGTTTCATCCCATCTTATTCCTCTAATTATCTTTTTTATCTCCAAAAGAGAACTGGGAGATACACTGAACTCATCTACTCCTAGCCCCAGCAGAATCAGGACAAAGAGAGGGTCGCTAGACATTTCTCCACATGCTCCTACCCAAATATTTTCCCGATGGGCAAATTTTACGATGTTGTCAATCAATCTGAGGATGGTAGGGTGACAGGGTTGGTAAAGATAGGCTACTTTTTCATTGACTCGGTCTACGGCTAACGTGTATTGAATGAGGTCATTGGTTCCCACACTGAAAAAATCTACCTCCTTGGCTATAAGGTCAGCCGTTATAGCCGCTGAGGGAATTTCTATCATAGCTCCTACGTCTATATCTTCAGCAAAGGGTATCTTTTTTTCTTTTAGTTCTTTTTTAACCTCAAGCAGGATTTTGTTAGCTTTCCGAACTTCCTCTACCCCGGAGATCATAGGATACATAACTTTTACTTTTCCAAAATGACTTGCTCTCAGTATAGCTCTCAATTGGACTTTAAAAATGTCTACTTTTTCTAAACATAATCTTATTGCCCGCCAACCCATAAAAGGATTTATCTCCTGAGGCACGGGGAAATGAGAGATAAATTTATCTCCTCCCAGGTCCAGTGTGCGGATAATTACGGTGTAAGGATTTGCCTTTTGAGCCACTACTTTATAAGCTTTCAGTTGTTCTTCTTCAGTGGGCAGGGTTGTTCTGTTCATATAGAGATATTCGGTTCTGTACAGTCCTACTCCTTCTGCTCCGTTTTCAAGAGCGATATCTATCTCTTCTGGACCAGCGATATTAACGGCTAATTCAACTTCCCGGCCATCCATAGTTTGAGCTGGCAAATCTTTTGCAGTCTCCAATCTCTTTTTGTAAAAGAAAAACTTCTTCTGCTCTTCTTGATATCTTTCTATTTGCTTGGCAGTAGGATTAATTATTACTCTACCTGTGTTTCCATCTAGAATTACGGTGGAGCCAGGTTTAGTTCTTTTAGTTATATCTCTTAGACCCACTACGGCAGGGATTTCCAGAGAACGGGCTATAATGGCAGTGTGAGATGTCCTTCCTCCTATATCTGTGGCGAAACCTAATATTTTTTCTTTTTGCATGGATACAGTATCAGAAGGAGCCAGGTCATGGGCTACTATTATTATATTCTCCTCAAGATGGGAAAGGGTGAAGGTAGGTCTATTTACTAAATTGGCCAGGATGCGTTCTCCTATATCCTCAACATCTCGGAATCTTTCCTTAATAAGTCCTGTTTGTGCTGAGGCAAATCTTGCAGGAAAATCTCCGAGAGTATTCCTGAGAGAAGCTTCTGCATTTAACTTTCGCCTCTTTATCCTATTCAAGGTGCCTTTTATAAGAAGAGGGTCTTCCAGGATAGAAAGATGAGCTCGGAAAATATAAGATTCCTTGATACCAATTTTTTCCCTTGCTTTTTTTTCAATTTCTTGTAGTTGTTCTTTTGCCTCTTTTACTGCTTCTTTGAATCTTTCTATTTCTTTTTCAACTTCTTCTTTTTTAATCTTATATTCGAGAATACAGAAATTCTTCTTTTCCAGAATATACACTTTTCCTATAGTAATTCCTGGAGATGCAGCTATTCCCTTAAGCACGAACTTTCTCCTTTTTGCGATGATACTTTAATATTTCTCCGGCTAAATAGACTGAGCCAGTGGTGCAGATTAAATCGTCATAACAAGCCAAATCTTGAGCACAAAGAATAGCATTTTCAATTTTATTTTTAATCAATATCTCTTTTTTTCCACAAAACTTTACTATTGCTTTCTCTATCTCCTCAGGTGGTAATGCTCTGGGACTGTCCACTCGGGTAAGGATGATTTTATCTGCTAAGGGACAAAGAATCCTGGCTATACTCTCTACATCTTTATTTTTTAGAATACCCAGAATAAGAATAATTTTCCTTCTGGGGAATTTCTCTTTAAGATAATTTGCTAATGCCTGAGCTGAGGCTCCGTTATGAGCGCAATCAACGATAAAGAATGGTTCAGTAGAAAGGGTCTCTATCCTCCCTGGCCATTTTACCTCTTTCAACCCTTTCCTGACAGCTTCTGGGGAAGTGAAAATCCCCCTATCTTCGATAAGGTCTATAGCTCCTACTGCAGTAGCTGCATTTATCAGTTGATGTGTGCCAGCCAGAGGGAGAAGCAAATGCGGATATATTCGTTTTGTAGTTTCTAGATAAAAGGTTTGGGTTTGAGAGGTAGAACCTCTTCTTTTAAATTGAATATCTTCACCCACTTTGTATAACTCTGTTTCTTTCTCTCTTGCTGCTTGTTCCAGCACTTTCATTGCAGCCCTATCTTGAGGAGAGGTGAGCACAGTCACCCCTTCTTTGATGATGCCGCTTTTCTCTCTGGCTATAGAGGCTAAATCTTTTCCTAATTCTCTTGTATGGTCAAAGCTTATCTGGGTAATAACAGCGAGCAGTGGATAAACTACATTTGTAGCATCCAGTCTTCCTCCCATCCCTGTCTCCAGGACAGCTATGTCTACTCTATGATGGGAGAAATAGAGAAAGGCCAGTGCTGTATAGATTTCAAAGAAAGTAAAGGATGTCTGCTCCGAAGAATTTTCTAATTGAAACCTCATCTGAGAGAGAAAATAGACGAACTCCTCTTGACTAATGAGCTTTCCCCCTATTCTTATTCTTTCTCGGGGGTCAATCAGATGAGGAGAAGTGTATAAGCCAACCTTTAACCCATTTACCGTCAAAATAGAGGTTATTATGGCTGCTGTAGAGCCCTTGCCTTTAGTCCCGGCGATATGAATAGTTTTTAATTGTTGATGAGGATTCCCTATTAGGCCAAGAAGACGCTCCATCCTTTTAAGGTTAAGGAACCTTCTATCATAGGAGAAATTTTCCTCCCTTTCGTAGTTAATAAAGGAGTCTATATAGCGTAAAGCTTCTTCATAAGACTGCATAATGACCTCATTAGCTAAAAACATAAAGCGAAAAACTAAAAACTATAATTCAAAATTCAAAACTTATTTTTCCTTCTTTTTAGTCTGATTTTAGATTTTGAGTTTTGCTTTTGCTATATTGTAGAGGTCCGATTTATCGGACCCCTTAGCAAAGCGGGTTTCATAAATGAAACCTCTACAAAAAACCACTTTTTCACCAGCCTCCAAGGAATGTCCTTCGTACACATATAAATTCATATGCTTCAAAGGTTCAGCTCAAGGATTCATAGATAGGGAATTCTTTACAGAGTTCCTTCACCTTTTCTCTGATTTTTTTTCTGATATTTCCCTGCTTCGGGTTATGTAATATCTTACTAATCCATTCCCCGATTAATTTCATTTCAGGTTCTTTCATTCCCCGCGTAGTGAGAGCTGGGGTCCCTGGTCTTATTCCTGAAGTTATAGAGGCAGGTTTGGTATCAAAAGGGATACTGTTTTTATTAGTCACCATCCCTGCCTCTTCCAGGATAGTGGCTGCTTCTTTTCCGGTTATGTCTTTGTTAGACAAATCAATTAAGAGAAGATGATTATCTGTCCCTCCTGAGACCAGACGAAATCCTTCCTCCATTAAAGTTTTAGCTAATTCCCTGGCATTAAGGATTACCTGTGCCTGATATTCTTTGAATTGAGGTTCTGCAGCTTCTTTGAAGCATATTGCTTTTGCTGCTATGGTGTGCATAAAAGGACCTCCCTGTGTGCCGGGAAATATGGCTTTATCTATCAAAGAAGCATATTCTTTTTGACAGATAATCACTCCCCCTCGCGGACCACGTAAGGTTTTTTGAGTGGTAGTAGTAACTATATCAGCATAGGGCACAGGATCAGGATGCAGGCCAGCAGTAATTAAGCCTATGATGTGAGCTACATCAGCTAAAAGATAGGCTTCTACTTCATCAGCAATCTCTCTCCAGGGAGCAAAATCTATGGTACGCGGGTAAGCACTGGCCCCAACTACTATTAACTGAGGATAATGTTCTTTGGCTATTCGCCGAATCTCCTCATAGTCTAACATTTCTGAGTCTCTATTTACTCCATAATGAATTATTCGGTAATGAGTATGGGGTAAAGTTGCTTTATTGCCATGGGAAAGATGTCCTCCATGAGATAAATTTAGAGAAAGAATAGTATCTCCTGGATTGAGTAAAGCTTGATAGACAGCTATATTGGCTTGAGTTCCTGAGTGTGGTTGCACATTTACATATTCACCTTTAAAAAGTTTTTTTGCCCGCTCAATAGCCAGCTCCTCGAGCTCATCTACAAATTGACATCCCCGGTAGTGTCTTTTTCCAGGATAGCCCTCAGCGTATTTATCAATTAAGATGGAGCCCTCTGCCTCCCGTACAGCTCGGGAGGGATAGTTTTCTGAAGGAATTAGGGTGAGAGTGTCTTGTTGCCGGATACTTTCTTTTTTCAGAATATTATGGATCTGAAAGTCAGATTCCTTTAAGGATTTATTCACAAAGGTTTCCTTTCAATGTTTGAAGTGTCTTATTCCAGTAAAGAGCATCGCCATTCCATATTCATTGGCCGCCTCTATTATTTTCTTATCTCTTAGGGCTCCTCCTGGCTGTATGAGAGCAGTTATCCCTTTCTTTTTCGCTTCTTCTACTACATCCGGGAAAGGAATAAAAGCGTCAGAGGCTAGAACTGCGCCTCTTGCTCTCTTGCCAGCTTTCCTGAGAGCTAAGAGACAGGCATCTATTCGACTCATTTGACCTGCACCCACTCCTACTACGGTCTTATCTTTAGCCAGAACAATAGCATTAGATTTGACCCATTTACAAACGAACCAGGCAAATAATAGGTCATCCCGCTCCTTTGCTGTAGGAAATCTCTGGGTAACTGTTTTCAAGTTTTCAGAAGCATATGTTTCCTTATCTTGCTCCTGCAGGAGAATACCTCCATTTATTTTCTTTATATCCCATTCTTCTTTAGCTAAAGACCCATTAATCTTAAGAATTCGCACATTCTTTCCCCATTTTTGTCTGGTCTTTAGAATGTCTAAGGCTTCCTCCTCATAACCAGGAGCAATTATTGCTTCGATGAATTTGTTCGGAGAAGCTATCTCCTCAGCAGTAGCCATGTCTATCCTTCTATTTAACCCAATAATACTGCCAAAGGCTGAAAGAGGGTCTCCCCTATAGGCTCCTTTAAAAGCGTCGGCTAAGCTTGAGGCACAACCTGCTCCACAGGGATTATTATGTTTTATTACCACTGCTGCTGGCTCCTGGAATTCACTGATAAGACCCAGAGCAGCGTCTAAGTCTAGCAGATTATTGAAAGAAAGCTCTTTTCCTGATATTTGTTCGGCTGAGGATAAACCAGTTTCTCTTTCTTCTTGATAAAAAGCCGCCCTTTGATGAGAGTTCTCTCCATATCTCAACTCTTGGCGCTTTCTAAAACTTAAATTGAGAATATCTGGGAATTCTTGGTTTCCCTGCTTTGCCAGATATTGAGCTATAAAGGAATTATAGGTGCTAACTTCCTGGAAAACTCTGACGGCTAGGTCAAAGCAGGTGTCTTTACTGAGAAAACAATTGTTTTCTTTCAGTTCCCTGATAATCTGCGGATACTGTTCAGGGTTACTTACCGCCGCCACATAGGAAAAGTTTTTCGCTGCTGAGCGAAGCATACTTGGTCCTCCTATATCAATGTTTTCCAAAGCCTCCTCTAAAGATATTCCCTCTTTCTGAGTAACCTCTAAAAAAGGGTAGAGATTAATTACTACCATATCAATGAGTTCTAAGTTATATTTTCTTGCTTCTTCCATCTGCTCAGGGTTTTCTCTTATGGCAAGTAGAGCTCCGTGAATCTTAGGATGTAAAGTTTTCACCCTTCCTCCCAGCATAGATGGACTCTGGGTATATTGAGATACATCTCTTACCGGGATACCTGCCTTTTGAAGGATACGTGCTGTTCCTCCTGTAGAGAGAATTTCTATTTCCAAGCTGCTTAACTCCCGGGCAAAATCAACTATTCCCTTTTTATTGAAAACACTAATGAGCGCTCTTTTAATCTGAGGCATAACCTTTCCTTTCGCTTTTTTTCTGTCGTGGCGAACCTGCGTTAGGCAGGCATGGCAATCTCTTAAAGTTGCTTTGTTTGTGCTTGTAGTAACGTAGTCCACTGTGTATTTACGCAAGGATAAAATAGCAGATTTTTCTGCTTCCGTCAAGATTTCGCATCAAGTCATATAAATGTAACCGAAGCGGTGAACGTGTTACTTGACGGAGAATGAACCATATTATATAGTAACTATCGCTATTCGATGATATTTTTACCTATATCGTATTACTGATGGTGCAAGTATTTGTGGAAGTTTAAATAATGCATACCAAGAGATTAAATCCGGGTTTGATATTATGACCTATCTTTCTTTCTCGAAAAAGGTATAGATCTGTCCTACTTCTGAAATATTTTCCAGGGAAGCTAAAAATGGATACGGCAAAGTCAAAAAACGGTGTTCCTATTGGGCTGACAGCGGAAAGATGGCTTCATATTATTGAGAATCATGATGACCTAGCAGGTTACTATGATGAGGTGCTTAATACAATTGAAGAACCTGATTGCATTATAAAAGGCTATAAAGATGCACTTGTGGCATTAAAGGAGGTTAAGGAAAATAAGTTTTTAGCAGTGATATATAGGGAAATTGCTAAAGAAGGTGGATTTGTAATAACTTCGTATTTTACAAGTAAGATAAAATTGAAAAAGGAGGCGATATTATGGCAAAAGAAATGATGAAGAAAGAAGCAATAAAAGAGATCTTTGAAGCAACGCCTCATATTCTTAAATTTCCACAGAGAAAAATGTGGATAGACTATGACCAGGAAGCGGATGTTCTTTATATAAGCTTCAAAAGACCGCAGAAGGCAACAGATTCAGAAATGTTAGAGAATGGTATCTTGCTGAGACACAAAGAAGATGAACTTGTGGGAATAACTGTATTAGAAGCATCTAAGAGATAAAATCCACATCAGAGAATTGTCACCTTTATTGAGGGTTCCATGAATAGATGAGTATATTACCAAGGTTGAAAAACTTAGTAATAAGGTGATTGAGCCGAAGACTACTGTGCCCAAGACGAAGTATCTTGCTGTGTACCTTGACACTGAGAATAACACCTTTAGTCTGAAGTTAGGCGCCTGTGGTTCAGTGGATAGAACGTCGGCCTCCGGAGCCCAGTACGGCTCCTCCTTATAGCACTAGAAACAACTTCTATAGCCCTGTCCTGGCCTATCACTCGTTCTTTTAACCTCTCCTCCATCCGAGAGAGCTTATCCTTTTCTCCTTCTATAAGTCTTGAGGTGGGTATGCCTGTCCATTTTGAAACCACCTCTGCTATATCCTCTTCATCTATCTCCTCTTTTAGCATCTTTTCATTCTTTTGCAGCAGGGCCAATCTCTTATTCTCTTCCTTTAGTGATTTCTCCAATTCTACAAGAGTGCCATAACGAAGTTCTGCCGCTATTTCCAGTCTGCCTTCTCGTTCAGCTTTTTCTGATTCAATCCTTGCTTGTTCTATCTTTTCTTTAGCCTCACGAATTTTCTGAATAATAGCTTTTTCATCATTCCAGTGCGATTTTAGCCCATCACTTTTTTCTCTCAGATTAGCTAACAAAGCTTAATCTCCTGCACTTGACATGATACTACAATCTTGGTCAGCAAAACGGACCATTTGTTTGTCCTTTGGGGCTTCCTCGTCCCTTTCAATGTCTGCTTCTGTGATTACCTGTTTTTGCTCTAACTCTGTGTCCTCCGCATCTGTCAGACAATCTAAACAAACTACCTTCTGCCTGACAAATGCTCCTCTCATATCGTCCTTGTCTATCACTGACATTTCTTCTCATCTGCTCCTTCCTTGGCTCATCATACCTCGAAACTAAGACTTATTCTACCATTATAGATATCTCTTTTGAATCTGTGTTATTGAGTATTTTGAAGATTTCATCCACTACTTCTTGCCAACTAGCATAGAAAAATTGATGTCCCTCCTTATCTTCTACAAGAAATCCAAAGTCTAGCTTTTTAATTTTCACTAATTTTTTCATTTACTTTTTTCCTCGGGTCTTGCCTTGGGGCAAGCTAGTCTTTTATTATATATACAGTTTCAATTTTCACCTGGACAACCTAAAACCTTGGAACCGCTCAAACGCTGATTCCTTCGCATATATCTTAGGTCATCTTACCTGACAAAGTCCCTGATTTGTCCCTGTATAAGCCTCGTTTTGAGAAAGGTCAAGAGATTTTCTTGACTTTAATAGCCTTAAAATCCTTTGGGACTTTCTCGACCTTAAAGGAAACTCTATCTCCTTTTTTTAGCTTTGAGTTTGCCTCGATGTCCCATCTGTGAACAAAATAGTCCTTTCCCTGGGATTCGATAAAGCCAAAGCTCTTTTTAATATTGAACCACTTAACTACGCCTTCCATACTATTCTCCCTATTTTTCAAAGCCAAAAGAAAAGGTCACTATCCCCGATTGTATCTCTTCCCCCTCAATGGCATCAAACGTCCACTTCATTAACACTTCACAAGCATACTCATCCAGCTCTGGCCAGCCTGAAGTGAGAACAATTTCTACCTGACTAACTTCTCCATTGGGGAGTACCCAGCATTTAACTTTTACTATGTCCGTTACCTCCTTTTTTGCTGTCAATGAAATTCACACTTTTTGATGTGCTTTTAAAACTTAGATTCCTACCAAATTTCTCTCCCTAAGACCTTAAATCCCCTTTAATTTCGTTACTGACATTTGCTTACAGAGATAAACTATTCAACTTATCTCCTCATAGGCTTTATCAATCTTATTAATGAGCTTTTTAAACTCAGCCCAGTTCTCATCGAACAGATAGAACCTAATTTCTCTCTTGCTAGCTCCTGTATAACTATCGCTCTTAACGAAGATTCTAAGGTCCAGCTTCTCATTATCTACAAGAGAGGCAACAAGATCCTGAGTATCGGATAGCTTGAATCACTGGAAATGCTACTCCCTTTCGGGCAAGTTCAGTAAGACAAGTGTGCCTTAAAAAATGAGGCGATCCTTTGAGGTCAGCGAAATATAAATATTTCTTGACTAAATAATAGACTGTTGCTTGATTAATTCTTTTGCCTCTATTGCTTATAAAAAAGGGACCAGATGTGCCTTCCCGTTCCTCTAAATACTCCCTTAGACTTTTTACAATATCCGGCCCCATTTCAACCGATTGCTGATCTGCACCCTTGCGGATAACTTTAATTATTCCTCCTTTTAAGTTTACATCACTTAGGTCTAAATTTATAAGCTCTGAGCGTCTGATGCCTGTGCCTAGAAATAAAGAAACAATAGCAAGGTCACGCTTTAAACATTTTGCTGGCGCATATTCTCTGATTGTATTTAAAAGATGTAGATATTCTGCTTCCGTAAAATAAGTGGGAACCTTATGGTTAATCTTAGGTGTGTCAATGCCAAAACTAGGATCTCCCTGGAGAAAATTTTCTCTCACTAAATATTTTAAAAACGACTTTATAGAGGAAAGGGCTCTGGCTCTTCCCTGCTTCCCGTTAGTTTTGGATAGAAAGGTAAGGAAATTACGAATATGCTTCTTCTCAATCTTCTCTAAGGAATTTATTTTTTGACTTTTTAAGTAGTCAGTAAATCTTATTAACTCAAAATCATAAGCAGAAATAGTCTTTTCACTTCTTCCTTTTTCAAATTCAAGCCAGGCGAGGAATTTTTCTTTTATCTTGATCACAATTTAAAGCTCCTCTTTTTCTTCTGCTTTCTAATGTATGCTTTTAAATCTTTCTCATCCATTCTCCAAACCTTGCCTACCTTATAGCCAGCAATCTCTCCCTTTTTTAGCAGTGGATAGATGGTGATCTTACTCCCTTTAAGACGCTTGGCCACCTCCTGGACGGTAAAAGTTACCGCCAAGACCTCGTTTCTTTTTTCATTCATCGTTTAGTCCCCTTTTAAGTATTATCTTCAATTGTCTTAAGTATACTAAAATAATGGATACTTGATTCAAGAGGTATCTAAAGTAAACGACTTAATGAACTTAAATCAGCTTTTAAGTGAATATTTTGGCTAGCTCAATTATCCGATTAGGTGCTTCAAAAAAGGGAGATATTGTTTTTTAAACAAAAAAGACGGCACAATGTCGTTAATTGGTAATCGGGGAGAATGATGAAATGGGAATTTTTGGCTTAGAAGAAAATGGTCAATGTCCTACTTTTACACAAAAGACGACACTATGGAAGAAACTGTTAATCCCTTAATTATATTTAATTCAACAAAAGCAGTTGAAAAGTCTCATATCATATGGTAAGAATGACTGTGATTTCTCGTGGAGTTGTTCTCTAAAGTCAATTTTTGATCTGCGGGAAACAAAACTTTCTTTGGGGATAAGTGACTTCTGGCCGTTTCGGACTGTCATTTTGAAAACTTCAGTCGCCAGAGGATGACTCAAGAGCTGATCAAGCACTACGAGCAAGCTTTGCCTGAGGACTAAATGCCAATGAAACATATCCCATATAGCTTTAATTTCTTCTCAGGAAGCATTTATTTTATGAAGCAAATTGCTTGTTGTGACAGCCGCAATAAGAGCCAGCTCGCTGTATTAAGGACATGGCTTTAACGCTTAATCCTTGAAAAACTCAATAATAAAAAGAGCGGGGAAGATTGAATTTAAGAGACAGCAAAGCAGGCAATAAGTCTGAACAAGTGAGAATTGCCGAAGTTTTTCGACACGGACAGAAGCATGTCTTTCACTTCTGGCGATTGCTCCCCAGGAGGCAGCGGACTCTTCTCTTATTGTAGGTTTCTAAGGCTAATTTCTGTCAACTGGACAAGTTAGCCAATGATAGTCTGGCGAATTATCCCACGATGAACAATTCAGAACGGCTATTTTGTAAATAAAGAGAAGACCTCGAGGGAGTTTTAGTTTTTTTATTTTCTCGCTAGCTTCTTGGGTATCTGTAACCCTTTTTAGATTTATGTCTTTGCCGGAGTAATTGCTCTGCTATTTTATTGCCTATGTGTATTCTTTTCTCCCTTCTTTCTTCATTCATATTCATATCAAGGCGATGGAGTTCTGCTGCGATAAACTCTGCTTCGTTTTCTTCAAGCTGGAGACAGACTTGTCTTTGCACTTTTTTCCCCTCCTCCCAATTCGAAGATGGACATGAGGTCTAAAACCCTCACAACTAGCAATCTCTCTTTGCACGATAAATACCTCTCTAAAAGAGAGTAAAGCGACCTAGACATCTTTCGTTAAGATTTAAGTCTCGCTTAAGGCCTCTTGATAGAGTTCAATTGTCTCATCAGTCATCCTCTCTCCACTGAAGTTTTGCGCAACATGTCTTCTACCTGCCTGACCCATCTTTTGAGCAAGCTCTTTATTTTCTAGGAGTAAACCTATTTTTTCAGCTAGCATCTCGGGGACTTTTTTGTTGGATGGTGACTACCTGTTACAAATTAGAAGGTTCTTCCCCCCGTCATCTCTTTTACTATCTTCAGTTCTTAGTTTTATTTTATCCGCTACTTCTTAACCTAAACACAAGCCATATTCCGTCAGTCTCTTTGGTTAGCGTTTTGGCTTTTTTAGGATGTCTAACCGATAGAATCCCCAGGATTTAAGCCCTTCAACTTTTTTTTAAAATCCTCAACCTCTTTGTTTGAAATGAGCGCAGTCATCTTATTCAAAGCTTTTCCAGTTATGAAGATAGGAACTCTGGATCGAAGAGCCAAAGCGATAGCATCGCTAGGGCGCGAATCAACCTCCAGACTCCGTCTCTCTTCCCGAAGTATGATACGGGCATAAAGCGTGTTATTCACGAGATCGGTCATCACTACTTTTTCGATCTTCCCGTGGAGTGCTTCAATTAATGACTTGGTTAAATCATGAATTAAAGGTCGAGATGGTTTTACATTTTGCACTGCGAATGCAATGGCTTTCAGCTCAAAAAGACCAACCGATAAAGAAAAACTCTTTCCCTCTTCTTTTTCCTTTAAAACAACCATTGGCAGTTGTGAATTTACTTCTATACCTACTCTTACTATCTTTACTTCTAACATTTTGCGCTTTCTCAAAGACAATTTTTTGCTCTCATATCCCAAGACTCACCCTTTTTGGAGCTATACACAGACCCATGCGAAAGATTTAGAGCTTGGGAGTGATTATGTCTCTATCCCCGAGGTAAGACTATAGAGGCTTCAGTTCAATAGTTCTTTGCTCCTTTTTCTTTCAACCATCCAATCTTGAGTGTTTTAAAAAGAGCCTTACTATTCTGCTTCAGAGTAGAACTAAGTCTATGTGCACAACTAGAAGAGCAAACCTCAAACATCATATTGCAGTGATTCTTCTTGCTTTAGAGTGTTTGTCCTCAATAGTCCCTATGATCTTTGCGTTACTGAGCAGGTCGTTTGCGACCCATTTACCTTTGGGGCAGAGGTCAAGGAATGAGGCTGCAAGTACCTTCCTTGTTTCTTGATCTGCTGCGATTAAAGCACTGCACCAAACGCAGCCGTTAAGTTCCCTTATCGTGGGTAATTCTGACTTTTCCCTTTTCATCTTTTCTTTTCTTTTCTTTCTTTGAATCTACTTGCTGGGAGAGTGTGTCCAAGCTTTTGTTCTCCCTTAGGGGTTAATTTAAACCAATGATCTCCGAAAGGATATCCTCTCTTTGAAATTTTCTTCTTGAGATTGACAGCGGACCGACCATAGAATCCAACTATAGCATTTTCAAATTCCTGATAAGCTTGAGCATCTTCGGGAGGTTGAATTTGCTCTATCCATCGTTTGCCGATCATCTCATTAAAGGAAGTCCTTACCTCATTCTTCCAGAGGCTGGTGGTAGTTGTTCTTAAGTGTTCCTTTTTCAGCCCAGCCTCATTTATGATCGCAACCCCTATGGCTTCTCGAACTTGAGCCTTTGGCCCAGCCTGGGGTCTCTCACATAATTGCTTAAAGGCGAACAATAGTTCACAGGTATACTTCCTTCCTATTATTCTCTCCTTCAGGCCCTTGCCGGGTATAAACTTTAGCGCTTTCCTAGCCGGTATCTGGATGATTTCTTTTGTCTGGGGGTCTACCTTCATGATTATTGTTCTACTCGTGGTTCGGAAGGTCCCAAAATTAGCGAGGGTTATCCTTTCTCCCCGGGATAGAGCTTTCTTGATGGTCTCGGTTATGGCACCAATAGTATTTCCAATTTCTTCCTTGGTGAGCCCCACTTTTCTGCTTACCTGATTGACTAACTCTCTCTTCGTCATTTTTCCCTCCACGGAAAGGATTAAGCCCTCTTTTTCTACTTAACTTTCCTTTTTGTTATAGATTCGAGGTATATTTAAAAACCCAAGAAATCTGGCTGATAGGTCTCTCTATGCCGGATCTTCATTTACCAGGTCTTTCAGATACATACGGTAAATAGCCTCCCAGCTAAAAGTTGATACCGCCTGTTTGAACATAAGATGGGTGGACTGAGTTTTGAGAAAGTCTATTATTCGATGCGCAATAGAAGAAGGATCGTCATCAATCCTGAAAAGCAAAGTTCTGTCTTCTGTAATTTCTCTAAGAGGCGCAATATCAGTGCAGGCAATCGGTAGCTTCATAACCCCTGACTCTAAAAGGGGAATCCCAAATCCTTCCTTAGAAGAGGTAATCAGTAGTAAATCAGAGATCCGGTAAAGATCCTGCAATTCCCGATATCCAATCTTTAGTCCATATTTGCTTCTTGGACCACTAAGGAAAAGAATCTGATTCTCAAGCTGCATTTTTTCTACGAGATTACACAGGTGATGGTAATATTTGATTGTAGCGGGATTATGAGGATCGAAAGGAGCGGTCATGAGTAGTTTGCACTTTTGCCCCGATGAGAGCAGCTCTTTGGTTATGTTGATGGCTAGCTCATAATTTTTTCGCTTGAGAATTCGGGAGGGAAAGAGCATTACCAGGTCATCATCAAAAAAGCTCTCCCGCGTGGCAATTTTCCAGACCGAATCCGAGATTCTCAAGAATGATTTTATATCGATCCCATTAGGAATAACTTTAATTAGATCCTCAGGAACACCCAATAAAGTGGAAAGCTCTCTTCTTCTGTACCGGGAGATGGCGATGTAGCTAGCGTTCTCGTTGAACTTCCGTAACAGGCTCCAGGGATATTGACCCGGGTTTTCAATATGATAGTCTGAGTCCTTTAAGGCGGCATCATGACACCAAAGATAAAACTTGATCCTTTGGTGAAGTTCATCAATAATTTCATGCAAAGCCGAGGTTAAGCCGAGGTTAAAGTGCATGGTCATAACATTGTGTATCAGACAAATATCTACCTCTTCCAGGGAATGCTTAACCTTTGAATGAATAACCTTTTTCAAGCTTTGGAAACGGTCCGAGACGATACCTCGCCTCAGTTCTTCTCTAACGAGTTTATTTTCAGGCCAGTCGGATGCCATCTCCGGGATAAGGTCTATTTGGATATTTTTGTTTTTACTTTCGCCTCTTCCGGTGATGACCTTTACTCTGCATCCATTTTGAGTAAGAATTTCAGCATGTGCCTTAATGATGAACTCTACTCCTCCTATCACTGGAGGGTAGGTATAGTGGAGAATAGCAACTGTTTTTCCAAAAATCATAGGATAAACCTTTCAATTTGAGCATTATCGGGAAGTTTTTCCCACAGGAGACCTAGAGAGTTTTCATCCCTCAGAATCAACTTAATCAAGGCGTTGATAACCTTGTGAGCAACCACTACGTCTGTTCCTTCTCCAGGCAGAATATCCTCTTTCCAGAATTTCTGTACTCTTTGGAATGCCTGCCTCACATTTTCCCCTCCCGGAGGGGTAGCCGAAGTTGGATCTTTTTCCCATTTTAAATAAAGATCAGGGTATGCTCTTTTGACTTCTTTGCTCCTCATTCCCTGCCATTCTCCCTGCCTGAGCTCATTGAGCCTGCTGTTGGCGAGAACTTCTAAGTTATGCAGTCGGGCTATCTCAAGAGCAGTCTCATAAGCCCGAGAAAGCCTGCTGGAATAGATACGGTCAATGGGCACAGTTGACAACCTTTTAGCAATGTCTCGGGCTTGCTGCTTTCCCCGCTTATTCAAGGGAATATCCAATCCTCCCTGAATCCTATCTTCCCGGTTCCAGTCGGTTTCACCGTGCCGCACCAAAATCACTCTCTTCACCGGTTCTCCTCTTTTTTCGGTATTGCTCGACGGTAATCATGGGGGGTCTTTCAACAAAAGTGAATCGTTCGTTTTTTAGAAAGACATCTTCTCCTCGCCTCTTGACTAGCTCAAATTCCTCAGAGATTTCCTCTTTGAATCTCAAAAGATCCTGCTCTTGGAGGCGAGTAAAGAAGGTGTGCAGAATTGCAAATGACATCCTTCCCAAGCCAGAGAGCCTCTGGGGTTTGTGAATTCTTTTATCTAAATCCACCTGTGCTAGAGCTTCGAGACTATACTTTTCATAGATATCTATGAGGAGACCTGTTTCCACTCCGTATCCCACCCGGAAAGGCACTGCCTCCAAGACCTCACGTCTTCCCGCATATTCACCTGATAAGGGTTGGACAAAGCCTGCCAGTTCTGGGTAAAAGTTAGCCAGAAGAGGTCTTACCAAGATTTCGGTGACTCTTCCACCTCCTGATGCTCTCATTCTTTTTCCCACTAGCAAAGGTCTCTCATAGAAGGCTTTGACGTATTTGAGATGGTCGTATTTAAGAAGTGGTCCCACCGTTCCATAAACGAATTTAGGATGAATATTCTTGATATCGGCATCTACCCAGACAATGATGTCTCCTTCCAGAACATAAAGGCTTTTCCAAAGGTTTTCCCCCTTACCTTGGACAATTCCAAACTCAGAAAGGATTTCATCGGCTAGATAGACCCTGGCTCCGGCCTGGCGGGCTAATTCCCTGGTTCTATCAATGGAGCCGCTATCTATGACCACAATCTCGTCTAGTAAAGGATGCTCTGTTTGTAGCTTGCTCTTGATCACAGTGATTTCGCCACCGATCGTCTCTTCCTCATTTAATGTCGGAAAAGCTAGGCTAATCTTAACATTTTTCTTTCTCTTCAGCTCAACAAGTTGGCCTATATCAGAAAAAGAAGAATGATGATAGGTATTGCTCTTGATCCATGCATGTATTTTCATTGCTGTTGGCCTATAATATCCATTTCCTTTGACTCTTTTATTCCTGAGCATCCCTACTGCCCGTAACGGCAAGGAAAAAATAAAACTCACCTGTTAGAGAAGCTTTCTAACTAGGGAATAAATATCTCCTTAAAATATTCTCGTTTTCTCTATTAGATAAAGTGACTCATTACTTAAATTGGTTACCTTGACTATTAGAGAATCTATTTTTGAGAGAATAGGTACAAGATGGAGAAAAGGAAGACAGAAATTTTCCAACAATGAGTTTATCCTGGGATCTTTTCTGTGAGGCTTCGCTGTTTGTTGATGCAAAACTCCCTCTATTTTTTCCCTTAGTTTCGTCAAGAATTTTAATAAAAAGGAACACTCCTGAGAGACTTTTCGAACCGTTAAACCATAGAATTGACAGAGTTCCGTTATTCTTCTCTTGGGATAGTCTCTTAGATGTAGAGGGTGATCTCCGAATCCAGTAGGAACGTAGAGAATAAGCCTTCCCTCAGGTTTCAAAATACGGCAAATCTCCTTAAAAGACTTTCGATCATCCCGAACATGTTCAAGAACGTGAGAGATAACGACCAAATCGAATTTGGCCGAGTGAAAAGGAAGATTGGGTAACGCTCCCAGTACAAAATTCATTCCCTGGGAGCATCTTTTTTTGAAATAAACAATAGCATTCCTACTTATTTCCATTCCGGTACATCTTCCTCCTCTCTTAGCCATCCTTGCCAGTAGCTGTCCACTTCCAAATCCAATTTCTAAGATGCGCTTATTATATGCTTGACCGAAATCATAGAAATTCTCTATTACTGAACGGTGATGTACGGCCTCCAAGGATCTAAGGTTTCCTTTCAAATATAATTGCTCATAGTGCTCCTGCTGTCTCATTCTGTTGCTAGACATGATAGTATACCTCCTACAACCTTTATTAAACTAGGCACTTGACCATGCCATTTCGGCACTTTTTTCGTAGTAGAGAACCCAAGCCACTACTTAAATCTTGGTTAGACCGAATTGTAAGTTATCACTTATTTTCTCTCTCCTCAACATCCACAACTTCAATCTTAAACATAAGTTTTTTACCAGCTAAAGGGTGGTTTAGGTCTAAAGTTACCCTATCTTCTCCTATTTTCATAACTTGAGCTGCCGTTGCTTTTCCCTGCTTGGTTTGCACGGATATTCTTTGCCCTACTTCTACTTTCTTGTCTTTCAATAGATCTTTGCCAACTTCCATTACTAACTCTCCCTTCCTCTTTCCGAATCCCTTCTCTGGAAGAACTGTAATCTCTTTTTCCTCATTTTTCACCATTCCGATAACTTCCTCATCAATTCCAGTTAGAATCTCACCAGCTCCGGCTGTAAACTTTACAATCCTCTTGCCTTCAACAGTGGCAATAACTTTCCCTTTTTCTGTTTTGCCACTAACATGTAGCTTCACCTCATCTCCCTTTTTTACTGGCATAACCCTTTCCTCCTTTTGTTTATTAAGGCCTGTCTTTAAACCAAAAGCCTATTTTAAAACTTTAGGTTTTGAAGTCTCGAGACTGTAAAATCACCGGACTGCAACAACCTAGTATTTTCAAGAGTAAATAAGCTCTACTTTACTTCAAATTTGATCATACCTCTAACTTCTTCTCAGTAATTTGGTTATATTTCATAAGACTATAATTTTTTGGATTTATTATATAAACCTTAGGCGTACGAAATACAATATTATGGGACATTAAGATCTGCCATATTCGTTGTAAAGATACTTCAATTCCCGTATTTAGAAGCATATGCTGAACCAAGAGCTTAAGGGTCCATCTATTGGCAGGATAACCAAAGGCTTGTGGGCTCTTCTGGATGTTTTCTAAAAGAAGTCTTTTGTAATCCTCGGTTATCTTGGGTGGTCTCCCACGGCGGAGACCTATAAAGAGTCCATCAAGTTTTTTTCGCCTATAAATGTCGAGCCATCTGTAAACTGTACGTTCATTCATATTTGTCATCTTGGCAATTTCCGATATTGACTTACCTAAATAACTCAACCAAATAACTTGAGTCTTTCGATATAGATGGACATTGAGGGTGGTTTGCATCAGTTTACTCACTTCTCTTACCTCTAATTCTGATAATCTAATAAAAGGCATCTTTAAACCCTCCTATGTTGACAAGATTTTTAGAAATTATTAGAGAAAATAAGAAATTATATTTAATAATTCCCCTTGATCTAGTGTTAATTATAACAAATTTAAAAAACTTTGTCAAATACATTTCCGAAACTTGATCTGAAGAGCTACCGCAGCTACCTCTTTTATTACTACACTAACAAACACCACAACTATCATAAGGATAATTCCACCCATTACTCAAACCTCCTATTTTTGCTATGTAGCTTCTTCTAGCAATATATCCGCACAGAGAAAATATATACGATCAGAAAAATTATTTGTGAATTATGGATGTATGACCATTACTGCTTTGAACCGGCAAACCCTTCGACATCGCTGGGTTTTTGTCGAGCTTAGCCTCCTGCCTTAATAAGCAGGGCAATGGAAAAAAAGGCCAGCCCTGACATCATTTACTTTTTCGCTGCCTGTGAATGCGCAGATAAAAAGGGAGATAAACAAGAGTGGACAGTCCTCCCACACTGGAAATATTTCTAATGGCTCTTCGAATCTCCGTAAGAAATTCTCGATAGACTACCTGCTTTGGCACTTCGCCCTTTTCATGGACGAAGGAGAGGCGATGCAGCGCATAAAGACCAAGGACGAAGGCAACAAAAAAGAGAAAATCTAATTCTCGAAAGTTCAAAAGAGAGGCGGTCCAACCTTCCTCAGGAATGAGCCAGCGAAAACTAAGCGAGAGTTCCATAAAAGCCAGTACATCGGCAAGCAATCCTCCCAGGATAGGACCAACTCCCATAGCCATCGAGACTAAGGCACCGTTGACCGCCAGGTATTTGGTGGCCTTGTCTGGAGGAGCCAATTTGAAGACGATATTAAAAGAAGCGATGGAGACTCCTGCAATAGCAATTCCTAGAAGGATATGAATGAGCGCTAGAAGCGGTAAGGTGGCAATATGTACTTCCGGGAGGGTAGTAAACGGCCAGAGAATGACACTGATAAGTAGCAGCACTCCACTCACCTGCATTACCGACTTATTGGACAATCTATCAGTCAGACGACCCCAGATTTGAAGGAACAAAATATTAAAAAGCTGGCTGATTACGGAGAAGCCTATTACCATAGTCAGGGAGAGGCCAATTCTTTTGAGCATGTAGACCACGAAGAAAGGAATGGCAAAATTGAAAGCCAGGGCCCAGGAGGTGGTAAATCCGAGCATCTTTTTAAAGTTCTCATCTCTAAAAGGAGAACTTATTATTTTCCGGAGGGAAGCTCTTTCAGTAGGTTTTTCCATTGGAGATTCCGGAATCGCCCCAAGTGCCAAAACTCCGGTGATTCCAAACCCAAAGGCAATACCAAATAATATTGAGTAACCAAAAGCTGCCTGAACAGGAAATTGGGCCTTCCAAAAGTCAATAAACCTACCGGCAACCAGGGACAACGGCATTGCCAGGGTGAAACTCAACGCCAATCGTTTAGAGAAAAATCGGCCTCGCACTTCCTCAGGTATCAGGTCTCTCATCCAAGAGCTCCAAGCAGAGTTAGAGAAAGCAGCAATAGCTCCCGAGAAAAAAATACCGATAAGCAGAAGAGGAAGACCAAATGTTCGAAAGAACAAGGGTATGAGGGCAAAGACTAGTAGCCAAGCTCGAGAAATGAGAGAGGCTAAAACGGAAATGAGTTTTCGTCTTTTCACCTTCTCCACTACGAGCACAGCAGGAATTCCAAAAATATTCCCTAAAAAGGGAGCTGCTACCAGGAGTCCTATGAGGGAGTTAGATGCTCCCAGAAGGAGGGCAAAGGCAATTATAAAGGCTCCTCCTGAGAGACTCACCATAGCTTGAAACATCATCCCATCATAAAGGACATATCTTAATCCTCTTTCTTGGTCGTCAGGAGTATTTTGGTTTCCCGTTTTTTCTTCACTCATTCTTGCTTCTCCTTATGAGAGTCCCGTGAAGAGACTGCTTCTAGGGATGTATCATAGCCCTAATTCCACTCCCCAGGGCCTAAATCGAAGAATTTTCTTTTTTTATGGTGCGATATGGACTAGTTTATTGAAGCGAAGAATTCAATTTCGCATAAGCGGTCTAGCGAGTTTCCGCTTATCTCGCTCATTTCCGAACTGATTCGAATAGACTCTTTAATTGATGTGGGACAGGAGACACGACTGATTTAACCTTCTCTGCGTGGGTCTTTTTCTTTTATCAATCGATATAAATCCTTAATTTATCCTCATTTTGCCTATCTCAGAGTTCGAAAAAACTGTATATTCTTACGTGTTAACTTTACCTAAAACCTAAGGCTTTCTCATCACTGTTTCTCCCGCGGATAATATTTTCCTTGATGGGAGAGCTAGCTGCTACAAATCGGCATGGCCGGTTCGATAAAAGGTTGGTGACATAACCCACCCGGCCACTCTACACTTATCTATCTCAAAAAGTATCTTCTTACGCACCAAAATAGTCAGATAATAGAGCATTAAGTTTTCGTCGAAGGAAAGAATAAGAATAGTATTTTCCCCCCAGCTCATAGTTGTGATCGACCATCTCTTTCGCTACAGCAGGATTCTGAAGAATTCTTTCAGTAAGTCTAACTGCCCGAGAATCAACATAGTCGTCTAACTCGATAACCTTGAACCCCTTGGGTTTAATATCAGTGGCATAGACCGAATAATTGTTAACTACAATTAGTTTGCGAAAGTAGACTGCTTCCAGAAAGGCATTGCCGAACCCCTCGACAGTGGAAGGGTAAGTCACTAGATCTGCGTGGGCATAGACATCCTCGGGAGTGTAGATTTTTCTTCCGTCATGGGTTTTTCCCCGATAAGGTTTGATAATATCAGAGATGAATAAGGTATCTACCCTCATCAATGAGGAATACTCTCGGAGGCGCTTCTCATACTCGTAGCCCTCATCTCCCGAGGCATGGGAGATGATCAGTTTTGCCTTTATTCTAGCCTGCTTCAATCTCCTTACTAGTTCTATAGAATGTTCAATACCCTTACGCCTAACTACTCTGGTTGGCTGAAGGATCAAAAGCTCGTCATCTTCAAGACCAAGAGATTGACGGATGTCAGAAGAATACTCATCAATACGGGGAGGACTTTCAAAATCCATGACATTGGGGATTATAGTAGCCGAGATACCTGTTCGAAAACTCAGACTGCTATCTGCTGCGGAGTTTATTACCACGTGCTGAATAGAGGGAAGGTTAGGCGGGAACGCCATAGCCAGGTAGTCAGGCACCGCATTGAGAAGAAAGCGTTTGCGTTCCCAGAAAAAATCGTGATGATGGGCAATGGCAGGAATTCCCGTTTCAGCAATTGCCTCAGTCAAAGCAAGTCCCAGAGGTAGGTTCACCGGAATAGCAAAGGCATTTTCCACTACCAGAAGGTGAATATGGAAGGTTTTGATAAATTCGTACAGGCGGTTTTTCAGTGCCTCTTTTATTTCATGAATCTTTTTCGTGATTGAGGGTTTCCTGGTTGTTGTGCTAAAACAAGCATGAGAGACCTCGCGAACTAGAGGGTAGTTAAAGTGTGCCTGTTCTACCAGAAACGACCGTTCGGTCGGTCTATCAAATTCCCCGGCCATATGAAAACAACGGTGGCCCTCGATTTCAAAAACTCTGGCCCACTTTGCTGTCTCCAAGGAAACTCCATCCGTCCCAGCAAGGCGAGTAGAGACAAATCCAATATTTCTTACTTTATTTCGGGCACTATGTCTCATAGCGGGTGTCTTTGGTGGTGATGCCTACATAACGGAGGTGATTCCACTCTCGGTCGTATCGGGAATTTTGTATAACCTGAATGATTATGTACATGAATCTTTCTCCTTCCTCAGTAGCTCTTCCCCATCTAATTACAGGGATAGCTTTAATTTTTCTCTTTTCATCTCTTTTCTTCTATCAAGATTTGGCTGCGTATTCCGTTAGTGCACCTGAATTAGAGTGTTCTCTCTCGTAAACACCTACTATCCAAACATCGTCGAATCTTCACTTTCCCCTATGGAGCGTTTTGCACCCCTAGAATGCAAAAACCAGAACAGAGATGAGATGTTAATTGGCGCCCCATGCCTTTGCACAATAGTTTCCCCAATGTTTTCTTGGCGCTCTTGAAGGCCCTCTTTTCTGTCGTTGAGAAACAAACAATTGAGCGCATGCAAGAGTGCGGTCTCTCGGGATTTATGTTCATATGGTAGCTGGCAAAAATCAACTGAATAAAATCAGAGAGTAATGTGGTTATCTTGCTTAGTTACTCTTCTTGCTCTACTAGGACATAATCTTGACAAAATTGGAAAGGTGACTGAGTTGCATACAGAAGACGATAAACCATTGTCTTATTAAGTATAAGAGATAGAGAAGATATTAGTTAACAAAAATGTCTCTCTTTGCTGCAAAACTTCCACAGCAGATCAGGTTACCTCCCGCATGAAGTTTATGATTTCCTCTCGGTACGAGAATCCTTTCTTTATCTCTTCCAACAGGCAAAATCAAGATTTTGTCTTTGCCGAAATCGGAAGATGCCAAGGTTTTCCCGACGCAAGAGAAGCCTTCATGTAGAGTGAGCTGGGCTATACCGAAATCTTCCTTAAAGTTGAACATATGCTCTATGCTTCTTTTGTGAAGTTTGAACTTCTCTCGCAGTTTCTTCTCTATTTCCTTGGATAAAAAGCGTGCCACCCTGCTGTAAGCGATCATTTTGAATATTAGGCAAAGAGCTACTCTTCCAACGTCAAGGTAGCTCGAGCCCTGATTATTATCTTCTCCAGTCGACTGATTTTTTTCTCAAGAGCCTGTTTCTCTTCTTTGTTTTGCTGTATTTTTGTTTCCAGTTGAGCTTGGAGAGTCTTTGTGTGTTTAGCGATATTATCATTTTGGTCCTGCAGGTACTGATTCTTTTCCTGCAAAATTCTAACCTCGACTCCTAGAGGGCTTGTGTTTTGACGGGATCCTCCAAGTCCTTTCACTTCTTCCTCTAATTGATTAATTTTCTCTTTGTATTCCTGGGCTTTTGTCTCGAGTTGAGCTCTCAAAGTCTTTGTCTGTTCGTAAAGAGCATCGTTTTTAACCACGAGGTTCTGGTTTCTTTCTCCGAGGGCTTTGACCTCTGTTAAAAGAGTTCTGTTGGTAAATTTAAATCTAAGTTCTTCAACTCCAAAGGTAATAAGAACAGCCAAAACCAGTACTCCAATTATGATTAGCGCTCCCTTAAAGCTCATCTTCTTTCTCTCCTTATTCCTACCCTGTCAAAGAATGACTGATTTGCATAAATGGAGTCGATACCCCGTTCTTTTTTTCAAAATAGACTTCAGGAGTCTCATGCAGAAAAAATCATTCATTTGGATAGTGGCTTTTTGCCTCCTCTATTTTTTGCCTTTTATTAGTAAACCTTACCACATAGAGAATAATCTTGCCTGGTTCTTTCATTTCCTGGCTTATTAGCTAGCTTCTTTTTTTCAAATTTTGAATTCGTTTTTCCTTTGTCTCTATTTCCTTTTTTAGTCTGGTGATTTTAGCTCCTAAACTTTTAAGCTGGACATTACCAATTTTTTTCTGAAGATGTAATTCATATGTCTTCGCTCCTATTTCGCTATACAATTCGTCGATATTTTTTTCTGTCTGTCTTATCTCTGTTTTCAATTTAGTGATCTGACCAAACTCCTTGGCCTCCGTAGTAAACCAACTCACTCCTTCCTGAGTAGTTTTTTTAGTTTTTTCTCCTAATTCATCCAGCTTTTTTCTCCAATCCTTAGCTTGTTTAGCCGTCTTTTCTACGCCACTTTGAGCACCAGCTTTGATATCCTTCCTTAGCTTGTCCAATTTTCTCCCAAGTTCTTCAAATCCTGGCATCTATCTCACATCCTCCTCAATCTAAGATTTTTTACTTTCGCTGAGTTCCTAAGTTTCGAAAATAACTTATACTCCATGTATCAAATATATTTATTTGCCTGTTCGGCTTGTGGCTGTTGGTTTCTTTTTCTCAAGTCCGGGCACCTTCCAATGGAAGGCATTTTTACCCCTCCTATGTTGACAAAATTTTTAGAAATTATTAGAGAGAATAAGAAATTGTATTTATCAGTTCCCTTTCATTTGGTATTAATTATAACAAATTTAAAAAACTTTGTCAAATATATTTCCGAATCAGACGGAGTGAGGAGAGTTAATTGATTCAAATTGCCGGGAGGGACGAAAGAAAAGAATCTTCACTTCATTTTAGAGAAAGTAAGCCTGGAATCCTTCAAGTCTATTTGAATCGTAGTTCCTTCTTTGAATTTACCAGCCAGGAGATATTTAGCCAGAGGGTCTAGCACCTCTCGTTGAATGACTCTCTTTAGTGGTCTTGCTCCATAATCGGGGTCAAAACCTCTTTCAGCTAGATAATTCTTTGCCTTTTCTGAGTACTCAAGTTTAAGGTCTTTTTCTTTTAGTCTCTGGTTTACTTCAGAAAACTGAATATCCACAATCCTTTTGATTTCTTCTTTTTCTAAGGGATTAAAGATGATTACTTCGTCAATCCGGTTTAAAAATTCTGGAGCAAACTGGGCTCTAAGAGCGGACATCACTTTATTCTCTGTATCTTGCCGCCCCTCAGAAGACATTCCCTGTAGATAGCTACTCCCTATATTGGAAGTCATAATAATGACTGTGTTCTTGAAATTTACCGTCCTTCCCTGTCCATCAGTGAGTCTGCCGTCATCCAGAATCTGAAGTAAAGTGTTATAGACATCAAGATGAGCTTTTTCTATCTCATCAAGAAGGATGACTGAATAAGGTCTCCTTCTTACTGGCTCGCTGAGCTGGCCTCCTTCTTCATAACCAATCAATACCAGTTAAACATCCAGAGAAGTCTTCTGGCTGTCATTTTCTTTATGGCTTTTTGTTCCTTTTTATTCTTTTTCTTCTCTTTTTCTTTTTGATGATAATAATATGTTCTTTCCAGAAGATGATAGACCATTTGTGCAAAGAAGATAACAAGGACCAAAGACAATTATTTTAAACTTTAAATCACCTAAAAATAGTGAAATTTTAATTTTTATTTTTAATTAACAAAATTTTTGCGGGGACTTGACAATCCTATAAAATGTATTATAATATATCTAGATTGAATAGAATTCCTCTGAAGAAAAATAGTTATTCTTAGAGTTGCTTATAAAAAGAGAGTTCTGGTGGTTACAAAATATAGTGCGTTGTGTTTTTCGTATATTATTTCCTTTCTGAATGAAAATAATAGCACAAGTCTATTAATAAAAAAATGAGCAGGAAACTAAACCGCTCTCTGGTGCTGGGCATAATCAGACGTGAAGGCCCTATTTCTCGTGTAAAATTGGCCAAGAGAAGTTTTCTCAGTTTTGCTACTGTATCACGAGTAGTGGACTTCCTTATTGGAGAAGATTTTGTTAGTGAGATAGGCAAGGCCAACTCTGTGAGTGGCAGAAAACCCGTTCTTCTTCAATTCAACGAAGGGGTAGGCTATGTAATAGGCGCAGATGTGGGAGAAGAGAAAATTCAAGCCTGTATGGCTAATCTGGGAGGAAAGATTATTCGAAGAATTGAAGTATCCACTAAAGTTCGGCAAGGCGGAAAGGTTACTTTAGGGCAACTTCAGGAAACTATTTATAGAATACTTAGTGAGAGCAGGTCAATCAGAAGAAAGATAAAAGGTATTGGTGTAAGTGTTCCCGGTCACATTGATGAACAAGGAAGGAAGGTAATTTCTTCCATCATTGCCGGATGGCGCAATATTTCTCTGAAGGAAACTATAGAAGCAGAATTTGGGATCCCTTGTATTTTGGGTAATAACATAAACCTGGCTGCTATTGGAGAGCGAACATACGGTATAGCTCAAATGGCCGAAAGCTTAGTTTATGTAGCGGTAGGGACTGGCGTAGAAGCCGGTATTATTGTGAATAATGAAGTTTGCTATGGTGCCAATGGAAAGGCAGGCCAGTTAAGTCATATGGCTGTAGAATCAAACAGTTGGCAAAAAGATTATGGATTTCGGGGAGGATTGGAGAGTCTAATTAATGTAGAGACAGTGAATAATCGAGTAAAGCAATTGATTGAGAAAGGACAGAGCAGTATTATCCCGGATATGGTTAAGGGAGACTTAGGTAAGCTGACAGCAAGGATGGTTTTTACCGCAGCCGGGAAAGAAGATTTAGTAGCTACAAGTGTTGTGAGAGAAATCAGTTATCGTCTGGGCGCAGCTATAGTTAATATAGTAAGTTTGTTAGATCCTGAAGTCATAGTAATTGGAGGCGATATAATCTTGGCCGGAGAATTACCGTTAAAAGTGGTAGTCAGTGTAGTGAGAAAACTGGCACCTACGACCCCACAGATCAGTCTCTCTATTTTGGGCGCTGATGCGAGTATTTACGGAAGTATTGCTTTAGTTATTGCTGAGGTCTTTAAAAAATTAGAACTGTCTGTTTAGTAAAGCTCTACGATGAGAAATACCTGTGGGAGAAAAAATTGGAAAATAATGGTTTGAAGGGGGGTGAGAATATTCAAATTAATCTTTTATTGATTCAATGGGCAAAAGAGTAGGTTTTTTAGAAGAGAAAAATCAGTTATATAAAGAGTAAAGTTATAAAAGGAGGTAACAGTAAAATGATTTTTAAGAAGCGTTTTTTCGGTAGGCGATTTTTGGGGGTGCTGCTTTCTGTCAGTCTTGTTTTGGCCATAAGTGCTACCTTTGCCCTGGCCCAGGACAAGGTGAAGCTCACCTGGAGTGAATGGTGGGATCAAGAATGGGGAGAAGAAACCATCGACTGGATAACCTCCTCGTTTGAAAAGAAATATCCTAATGTTGAAGTAGAGACAATTTTCGCTCCTCATGCCCAATACATGGACAAGCTTTTAACACTCTGCCAGGCTGGAGAGGCTCCCGATGTTATGAGTATGGAGGTTACCTGGGCGGCAAACTTTGACAAACTGGGGGTATTTGAAGATTTAGACCCTTTGATAAGTAAAGCAGAGCCAGAATTTACCTCAGGTCATAATCCTGCCTGGGATAGCTGGTGGAAAGGTCGGCTCATCATGACCTACCTCTACACTATGTCTTACGGAATTTACTACAATGTGCGAATGTTTGAAGAAAAAGGAATAGAGCCGCCAACTGATTGGAAGCAGCTAAGAGTAGCTTTAAGAAAGTTTTACAGTCCTGAAGAACACCAGTGGGGGATAGCTCTGCCTGTTGCTATGAAAAGTTCTGCTCACTTCACCCTGTATAACTTCTGGACCCGTTTAATCCAAGCAGGGGGACGAATGACAAATGAGGAAGGATTGGCTGTCTTTAATTCTGATGCTGGAGTAAGAGCTCTAGAGTATTGGGGAAGCTTATTAGCCGAAGGTTTGGTTTATCCGGGAACGGTTCCTGGCGCTCTTGCCATAGGCGAAAAGGAAATGGTGGAGATTTTTAGTGCTGAGCAAGTTCCCATACAGTTAACCGGACCCTGGATAAAAGGACAGTCTGTGGAGCGAAACCCAGAAATGGAAGGTAATATTGCCCTGACACCTCCATTCAAGGATGTTACCAGCGGGTATCTAATCACCGGTAGTGGTGCTAGCTTATCCTCACAGTCCGAGCATCCCGAGCTAGCGTGGGAGTTTCTTAAACATCTATTAAGTGATGAGGTTGCTTTTAAGATGGTTAAAGAAGAGTCTCAATTCTGGGCAAATACCAAAGCGCTTGAGTCTCCAAGTATCAAGGAGGACCCAGTGCTTCAGTATCTACCAAAGATGATAGGCGATCCAGCCTCTCAACCCTGGTCTGTTTTACCTCAACTGGGCGATCTATGTAATTCGTTGATGAAAAACGCACAGGAGTATTTCCTGGGTAAAAAAGATGCTCAAACTGCCCTGGACGATGCAGTTGAATATTGGAATAAGGTAATTCAGGAAGCCAGGTAAGGTAGATTCATTTTTAGTTAATATACAGGGAGCCTTAGGGCTCCCTGTATATTTATAAGGAAAGGTCAATGTCATTGTTAACAGAGTATAAAGATAGGTTTGAGTTGAGAGGATTTCTTTTTATTGCTCCTGCTATTATATTTTTGCTTTTTGTGGTTATTTATCCTTTATTTAAGGTTTTTGAGTACAGTTTTCAAGAATATTCTCCTCACCATTCTTTTGTTTTTGCAGGTTTGAAACAGTACCAAACCCTTTTCTCTGATGAGCTCTTCTGGATTAGCATGAAGAATACCTTTATCTTTACCATTGGAACAATTATTTTAGACTTGGGACTTTCCTGGGGAATAGCTCTTTTATTGAATGTCAAATGGCCCAATCTTAAGGTAAGGAATTTTTTTCGGGGCGCCCTGCTTCTACCTTTTCTTTTCTCTGCCCCTGCCTCAGCACTTTTGTGGGGTATACTCTATCAACCACTGGGATTCTTAAACTATATAATTGAGCAACTTTCCGGCAGCACCATAAGTTTCTTAGGTGACACAAGGTACGCTTTATTTTCTGTTCTGTGGGTGGGTGTTTGGAAAAACTTTCCCCTCATAATGATATTAATCCTGGGTGGACTACAATCTATTCCTAAGTCTATATATGAAGCGGCCAGGATAGACGGAGCTAGTCGAGTTCAACGATTCTGGCATATTACTTTACCCCAGATGCGCTCTTTAATGATGACAATCATTGTTATTGATTTTGCTACTACTTTTATCCACTTTGACCTGGTGTGGACCATGACAAAAGGAGGACCTTTGCGCAGCACTTATTTAATTAGTTTTTTTCTTTACCAAAGAGGAATGCAAGCCTTTAAGTTTGGTTATGCATCAGCTATAGGCGTTATCACTATGCTCATCATATCTATATGTGTGGCTACCTATATTTTTATTTATTCTAAGAGAGTCGAGGCTCGAGCATGAGAGGAAGAAAAAGGAGATTGAGATATTTTTCTTTATATAGTTCAGTAACTATTATTACGGTACTTATTCTCTTTCCGGCTATATTCGCAGTATTCACGTCTTTTAAGCCCATTCGAGAGATATTTATGTATCCGCCAAGTATTCTTCCCCATACCTGGACTCTTAAAGCGTACATCTCAATCTTTTCCCAAGAAAAATACTTACACTATTTCTTGAATGGATACTTTATCTCTATTTGCTCCACTTTTCTCTGCGTGATTCTTGGTGCTCTTGCTGGCTATGGATTTTCTCGATTCAAACTTCCAGCAAAACATCTCCTTCTCTTAGGAATTTTAGCTGCACAAATGTTTCCTGGAGCAGTTTTGATGATTCCCTATTTTAATCTATCAAGACAATTGGGCTTATACAATACCTATCTTGCGTTGATAATGATAGATACTACTTTTGCTCTTCCTCTGGTTATCTGGTTGCTTAAAAGTTATTTTGACTCAATTCCCGTAACTATAGAAGAGGCCGCTCTTATAGATGGATGTTCTCGAACCAAAGTGCTCTTCCTCATTGTAGCACCTATAGCTCGGGCCGGAGTTATTGGAACCGGTATGCTGGCTTTCATAAGAGCCTGGAACGAGTTTCTCTTTGCTTTAATTCTCACTAAGGGACCAGAGAAAGCTCCTATAACTGTAGGACTTGCCGAGCTTTTTGGCCAATACAGTATCAACTGGAATGGCGTTATGGCAATAACTACCCTTGCTGTTCTTCCCTTATTGGTTGCATTTATCTTTGTGCAGAGGTACGTCATTTCCGGAATAACTAGTGGAGCAGTTGACTAACGAAAAATAATAAAGGAGATGTTCATATGAGAGAAAACTCGGCTATTAACGGAAGGAAAAAAACTGTGCCGGAGGGATTGAGAGTAAAATGGCCCATAGTAACTCAGCAAGATAAAGAGGCTGTGGTAAAAACTCTTGATGATGAAATACTTCATGGACCTTATGTTCCCGAGGTGGTTGCTTTAGAGAAAGATTTCGGCAATTACATTGGAACAAGATATTGTATTGCCACCAATAGTGGGACAGCTGCTCTGCATATGGCTATAGCAGCTGCAGGAATTGGCCCAGGTGATGAGGTAATTACCTCATCATTTACGTTTTTGTCCTCAGCTACAGCTGTGCTTCATCATAACGCCATACCTATATTTGTGGATATCGATCCCAGGACTTTTAATATTGCTCCTGAGAAGATTGAAGAAAAGATTAGCCCAAAAACCAAAGCCATTATGCCTGTTCATATTCATGGACTACCGGCAGATATGGATGAGATGAATCAGATTGCTAAAAAGCACAATTTAATCCTCATAGAGGATGCCTGTCAGGCTCCTGGTGCGAGGTACCACGGGGAAAAAGTAGGAAACTTCGGCGATATGGCCGCTTTTAGCTTAAATGTGACTAAGAATCTTCCTGGAATTGAGGGGGGATTGCTTGTCACTGATAACAAAGAATACAGAGATGCGGGTAATATGTTGCGTATGTTTGGAGAGGAAATCAAAGCGGGAGAAAGAAGAGAATACAATGCTTATGGTATGGGATGGATGTATAGAACTTTTGGAATGCCAGCTGCTTTTGCTAGAAGTCAATTAAAAAGGCTTGATGAATATAATGCTAAGGCTAAAAAAAATGCCCAGTTTTTATCAAAGTGTTTAAGTGAAATTAAAGGCGTAATTGCACCTTTTGTCCCTGAAGATAGAACCAGTATCTATCATAAATATAGAGTAAGGCTTGACCTTTTTGAATTACAAATTGACATGAAAACTTCCAGATTTAGGGATAAAGTAATGAGGGCCTTGCAGGCAGAAGGAGTAGATGTAACGTTATGGCAATCTCACCCTGTGCCTGGTCAAACTCTTTTCCAGCTTAAAGAAGGCTATGGCAAAGGCTGTCCCTGGAGCTGTCCTTACTCTAACAGGGAGACCAAATATGACGTACAAGATTATCCGGAAACAGTTAAATTGCTCAACGATTCGTTTGTTGTCTGCTCTGAGCTATACCCAATTTATGCTCAGAAATTGGAGTTAATGAAGTACTATGCAGAGGCGTTCCACAAGGTATTTGACAATTTAGAGGAAATTTTGGCGATAAAATAAGGCTTCAATTTGAAACAAAAAACTAATAGTTTATTTCTTAATTAACTTTACAACGGTTTGTCATTGCGAGCGATAGCGAAGCAATCTAAGACCTTATAAATGAAGGGATTGCTTCGTCGTTTTGCTCCTTGCAATGACAGGATAAAATGTAAAGGTGTTTTGAAAATGAGGTGAAAGATTAGAAAAGAATTTTCTTATGTTTCCCTTAAAATAAAAAAAGGAGGTAAGATAATGATGAGTGAAATACGAATCGCTGTTGCTGGGATAGGAAACTGTGCCTCATCCTTAATTCAAGGCATAGAATATTATAAGAGCAACGACAAAGAGGTAATTGGGTTAATGCACCCCGAGGTTGACGGCTACAAGTTAAGTGACATCAAAGTAGTAGCTGCTTTTGACATTGATAAAAGAAAAGTTGGCCAGAGAAAGACTTTCCTCTAAAAAAATTTCCAAGACAGAGGCAGTACAATCCCAATTGGATAACCCACTTCCTCCAGAGAATATTCATATCGGGCCTAGTGATTATGTTCCCTGGCAAAAAGACAACAAGGTCTGTTTTATTAGAATGGAGGGAAGAGAATTTGGTGATGTCCCTCTTAATCTTGAGCTACGGCTCTCTGTGGAAGACTTACCCAATAGTGCGGGCTGCGCTATAGATGCTATCAGGTGCTGTAAGCTTGCCCTGGATAGAGGTATAGGTGGTCCTTTGACTTCTATCTCCTCTTATACCATGAAACATCCTCCCATTCAATACTCGGATGATGAGGCAAGGCAAAAGGTAGAGGAGTTTATCTCGGGGAAGATTGAAAGGTGAAAACAGTAGAGAGGTGTTTGAAAAAGTAAGCTGTTACCTCTGCCAACCTATTAATAGGTTGGCAGAGGTAACTAAAAATCTCATGAATATAATAATTACCAAAAATAAAATTAGGAAAGACCTCAGGAAATTAGGATTGAAAAAGGGCGATTGGGTTTTAATGCACAGTTCCCTGAAGAGTCTGGGATATGTTAAAGGAGGAGCAAACACAGTCATTGATGCTGTTATGGAAGTTATAGGAGAACACGGTCTTTTTATGTTGCCCGCTTTCACTTTTACAAACTTTACCCCTTCCTTTGACCCGGAAAGAACACCTTCACAAATGGGTTTAATAACGGAAACTCTCCGTTTAAGAGAAAAGTCAATAAGAAGTTGGCATCCCCGACATTCGGTCAGTGTTTTAGGGGAAAAAACCAAAGAGGTGGTAAGTGGACATCTAGAAACAGGATCAGTAGGGGAAGGAAGTCCTATAGATAAGCTAGCAGAGCAGGATGGGTATGTTCTACTTATGGGAGTAGGACATACAGTTAATACCACAATACATACAGCTGAAATATATGCTGAATTTCCCTATTTGCATGTCAAGGATTCACCCCATTTCCCCGAACAAGCTGTAGTCAAAATTCCCGATGGAAAAAAGGTAAAAGTTGACCTTGCTCCTTATCCCACCTGTAGCGAGGGATTTTGGAAATTGGAACCTGTAATGCAAGATAAAGGACAGATTCGATACGGAAAAGTTGGTCAGGCCAACTGCCAATTGATGAAATCTCAAGATGTTATTGACACAGCATCATCCTTGCTGAGAAAAGATCCAGGGGCTCTCTTGTGTGATAATCCCCACTGCTATTCATGTAACCAGAAAAAGAAAGTTGTCCGCTCGGCGTTACCAATTAGACAAGAACCTCTAGAAAAGGAGGTGTGTCTTAATATCAACACAAAAGTAGGTATGAAGTAAGTAGAAATGCTTTGCAGATTCACGATAAGGAGATTTTGGGAAAATGAAAGAAGTGCGTTTTGGACTGCTCGGATTTGGTGAATGGGCAAGATGGCATGCCTGTTTTATCAAGGAGAACCCGGCTGCACATCTGGTAGCAGTTGTTGACAGTGATGAAAAGAGACGTAACACAGCGGCAAGGGACCTTGGAGTTAAGGTTTATTCGGATTACAATGAATTAATGAAAGAGGAAGAATTGGATGTTGTGGACATTCTCCTACCTAATCATCTACATTATGAGGCGACAATAGCTGCTTTTCGAGCGGGAAATAACGTTCTATTAGAAAAACCTATGGCTCTAACAGTAGAAGATTGTAACTCAATCTTGGAATTTACCCAAGAAGTCTCCCAGCAAGACAAAAGGCTATTTTTGGCCATTGGATTTGAACTACGTCTCTCCTCTCTCTGGGGAGGAGTAAAGAGGTTAATTCAGGAAGGAAAAATCGGCACTGTTAAAACTGTAAATATAGAGATTTTTCGTTCTGCTCCCTCTATAGGTTTAAAAAAATGGCGCCTTAATAGGGAGCAGGTTGGTAGTTGGATGTTAGACGCACCTATTCATTACTTTGATCTTATTCGATGGTACTTTGAGGAAACAGGAGAACCACAATCTGTCTATTCTTCAGCTAATTCATTTTCAAAAAAAGTCCTGGTGGATAATTTCTCAAGTATTATCAAGTTCTCTAGCGGTGGTTATGCTATTCTTTCCTATAGTATGGCAGGATATGGATATTATACTATAGCGAAAATTATAGGAGATAGAGGAGCTATATGGGCACATTGGGAAGAAGCCGAAGAAAAGCCCCTTGAACCAAAATTTTGGTTGGAGTACAGTCAGAATAAGGTTAAACATAAGGTTGTTATTGAAAGACCAGCCGGAGAAACCTTTGACTTGAAAGCTGAAATTAACCAAATTGTAAAGGTAGTTCAAGAAGGAGCATCCATTCCGGCTACCGGTCAGGATGGCAAAGAAGCAGTGCGAATCTGTTTGGCAGCCGATAAATCCCTAACTACGGGTGAGATTGTCAAACTATAAAATTGAAGTTGAGTTGAATAATTTTTTCAATATTCTTCGGAAATTTCCTTGGGTAAACATATAAACTTCTATAATTCAAGGAAAGGAAATTGGATGAATAAGAAAAAGACGGTCAGAAATCAGCTAGCTATATTGGATGGTTCCCCGGTAAGGAGTAGTTCTTTTCCCTCCTGGCCACAGTTTAGTAAGGTAGAGGAGGAAAACCTTCTACAGGTGCTACGCAGCAGGAAGTGGGAAAGACATGAGGGATGCATGGTATCCGAATTTGAACAGCGCTTCGCAGAATTATGTGAGGTGGAGAAATCTCTTATGGTCACCAACGGATCCACAGCATTGGAAATTGCCCTCACTGTAGCTGGCGTAGGAGCGGGAGACGAGGTATTAGTTCCACCATACACCTTTATGTCTACGGTTATGAGTGTACTCCTGGTTAATGCTCTTCCCATATTTATTGATATTCATCCAGATACATATTGTATGGATCCTCGCTTGATTGAGGAGCACATTGGTCCCAATACAAAAGCCATTTTACCGGTTCATTTAGCTGGGATGCCCTGCGATATGGAGGCAATAATGGATATTGCCTCTAAATACAACCGGACTGTTATTGAAGATGCTTGTCAGGCTCACCTGGCAGAGTGGAACGGACAAAAGGCAGGAAGCATTGGAAAATTGGGTTGCTTTAGTTTCCAGATAAGTAAAAATATCTCTGCCGGAGAGGGAGGCGCTATCGTCAGCAATGATTCTGCTTTAATAGATAAGTGTTTTTATTATCATACCTGTGGCCGACTGCGCACAGGGATGTGGTATTTTCATTCCCAGCCAGGAACTAACCGTCGAATGACAGAATTTCAGGCTGCCATCCTTCTGGCCCAGATAGAGCGTGTCTCGGATCAGATGGTGCTTAGATCTAATAACGCAGTCTATCTTTCAAAAAAGCTATCCCAGGTCCCGGGTATCAACCCTTTATCGGTTCCTGAGTTTGTCACTTGCCACGCTTACCACCTTTATATTTTCCGATATAGTGCGGATGCCTTTGGTGGTTTACATAGGGATATCTTTGTAAAAGCACTACAGGCAGAGGGAATTCCTTGTTCAACAGGTTATGTTCCTCTTTATAAAGAGGAGTTTATTAAAAAGACAATAAAGATGCGCAAGTTCCAAAAGATCTTTGGCTCAAGACGCATAAATCAATATTATGAGTATTTATCCGGGATCCAGTGCCCGATTACTGAAGAAGCTTGCAACCAGCAGGGAATTTGGATTCCTCAATCCGTCCTTTTAGGGACAAGAGAAGATATGGATAGCATTGTGGAGGCAATTCAGAAAATACAGAGATACGGAAAAGAACTCCATCAAATACATAAAAATCCTGAAATGAGTTAATTTCCCAGTGTTTTCAATCCAGAACCCTGAAAAGCTTTCTTATATTATCAAAATGATTTAGAAAAGAAGGACGTTAAGGAATACAACAAGACATTAAAACTGAGGTCAAGTGAAAGGAGACAAAAAGTCATGGTTTCCCAGGGATTTGATATAGTCTTGCTGGGGCATATCTCTAAAGATAAGAATGTTGTGGATGGGAAGGAAAAAAATGTTCTTGGTGGTGCTGTCTATTATGGTGCTTTCCCTCTTAAGATGATGGGCCTTAATGTAGCTATCGTAACAAAGCTGGCTAAGGAGGATTTTTCTGAGTTATCCGTTTTTGAAAAAGCAGGTATTCCTGTATTTGCCAGAGAGGCTCCTCAGACAACCGGGATAAAAAACCTTTACTCTACAGAGCACCCTGATGAGCGCCAAAGTTATCCCCTGGGATTTGCTGGCCCTTTTAGTGAAGAGGACTTTCCCAACATCGATGCTAAGATAATATGTATCGGCGCTTTGAGGAGAGGAGAGGTTCCCCTGAAAATGATACAAAAGTTATCCCAGATAGGGGATATTAACTTAGATGCTCAAGGATTTATAAGGGTAAAGGAGGACAACCGACTTGTCTTACGGGATTGGGGTAAGAAAAGTATAGCTTTACCATATATAAAATATTTAAAAGCAGATTTGGTTGAAACTCAGGTTTTAACTGGAATTTCTGACCTATCAATAGCTGCAAAGTCCTTAGCTAAAATGGGTGCATCGGAGATATTAATAACTCATAAGAAAGGTGTGCTTTTGTTTACAAAAGGAGAACTTTATCAAGCTCCTTTCCGCCCGAAGTCTCTAAAAGGACGCACTGGTCGAGGCGATACTTGTATCTCTACCTATATAGGAAAGCGCTTAACTTTACCACCTTATAAAGCACTTTGCTTTGCCGCAGCCTTGACTACTCTTAAGTTGGAAAAAGAGGGGCCCTTTAGGGGGAAGCTTGAGGATGTGGAGATTTTATCAAAGAAATTTGAAATGAATGAGAGAATTAGAAGGAGAAAAGAGAGGTCGTGCTCTGCGGTGAAATATGATGAGACTGAGTAGATACAAATGACAAGGGAGGATAAGATGAACGTCGGATGGGGAATTATAGGTTGTGGGAATATAGCAGGTAAGAAAATAGCACCCGCAATTAGTGCCGCTTCCAATGCTCAGTTGATGGGAGTGATGAGCAGAGATCCTGAAAAAGGTGATAGATTTGCCAGAAAACATAGAGCGAGTAAGGCTTATCATGCCTTAGATGCCTTCTTATCCAACCCAGAGATAGAAGCGGTGTATATTGCTACTCCACCATTTCTACATCGCGAGCAAACGGTTAAGACAGCTCAAGCTGGCAAACATATTCTTTGTGATAAACCCATGGCTATGAATTCTATTGAAGCTAAAGAAATGATTAAGGCATCTAAAGATAACGGGGTCAATTTAATGATTGGATTCATGATGCATTTTCATAGTTGTTCGCTAAGGGCAAAACAATTGATTAAAGAAAAAGTAATAGGTAAAGTTGTAGTAGCCGATGCCCAGATTTCCTGGCTCAATCCACCGAAAGAAGGAGCCTGGAGGTATAATTCTAAATTCAGTGGGGGAGGGTGTCTGATGGACTCTGGCTGCCATGCGATTGACCTGCTTACTTTTCTTTTAGGAGATATAGTTGAAGTATCTGCCTTTGTGGATAACGTAACCTTCGATTATCCAGTAGAGGATACAGTGGTAGCCGTACTTAGATTTGCTAAGGGAGGATATGCTTTTTTTAATAACTGTTTTAGCACCAATGGTGATAATAAACTCTTTCTTTACGGAAACAAAGGAAGACTGACTATTAGCGGAGCATTAGGGACAGGACCGAAAGGGAAAATTGAAGGGATTATAAATGGCAAGAAAATTGAGGAAATTATACATAGTGAACGCAGAGAATATCCAGTTACATTTAAGGATCCTTATATAAGTGAAATTGAGCATTTTAGCAAGGTAATTCTGGAGGCAACCAAACCGATTATGTTTGGTGAAGAAGGACTAAAGAATATGCGGATTGTGGAGGCAATTTACCAATCGGGAAAAAGTGGAAAAAGAGTAGAAATTAGAGGGAGTTAGGAAAAAATGGGAAAGAAACTCGCCATTAAAGGTGGAGAAAGAGTTATCCCTGGAGCTGCAAAGAGGCTCGTAAAAATATAGAGTATGATCCTCAAGAATATCCAGCTACCATAGATATTATTGCTCGAACTCTCTTTCTTGGCCATGAATATGGAGGTTTAGGTCCACCCAATGATATAGAGTTGATGGACCTTTATGCTGATGCTTTTGAGAAAGTATTAATCGATAATCGGGAGAGGGTAATTACTATAGCCAAATAAAGAAAGGAGAAGATATGCCAGTAAAAAAAGGAAATAAGGTGAAACTGCACCTTAGTGGTAAACTAAAGGATGGTAGAGTTTTTGCTACTACCAAAGCTAAACAACCCCTGGAATTCGAAGCAGGAGCTGGTGAGATTCTGGCCGGGATTGATGATGAAGTTATAGGTATGGAGGAAAATGAGAAAAAGGAGATCATACTTTCTCCAGAGATGGGATTTGGAGAAAGAAAAGAGGAGCTGATAAAAAAAGTAGATAAAGGTGTGTTTAAATGGGAAAAAGCGAAAATAGGACAAACGGTAGATATGCAAACAGAAAAAGGGCGAACAGTACCAGCTAAAGTTATAGAAATAGAGGCGGATAAGATAACTTTAGATTTAAATCATCCTCTAGCTGGCAAAGAACTTATGTTTGAGATTAAAGTTGTGGGGATTGAGTAAAATAGAGAATCTCATCGATGATTTACAATGATATTTTCTCAGGATAAAGTTTTATTTGAATGGGCGAATTTCGACCAGGATAATCCCTAGAGACGTCTTTCTGCCACATATCTACCGTGAAGGGGAGGAGGCAGCAGGGGGAATTTACATAAGTCCTTTATCTTTCAGGCTAACATATCTTTCATTTCCGATGATAATGTGGTCAAGAACCTCGATAGCCATTGTTTTTCCTACCTCTACCATCTGTCTGGTCACTGCCAGGTCATCTTTACTAGGGTTAGGGTCCCCGGAAGGATGGTTATGAGCAATAATTATACCTGCGTCTAGATACTCAATGGCTGGCTGGAATACTTCCCGTGGATGCACTAAATTTGCCATAAGAGTCCCAATGGATATAATCTCATCATGAATAATCTTGTTTCTTGTATTAAGATATAATCCACGAAATTGCTCTTTCTTAAGTTTTTTCATCCCTTCAAGATATCTGTAGGCATCCTCTGGACTTCTAATAGTAGGGAACCTGCCCGGTTCTTCTTCAAAGCAAGCAACTATCTGGCAAGCTTTTACCAGAGGAATGCCCAAATTCTCCATTAATCGCCCCACGTTTTTTTCCTGAGCGATGGCTTTGGAGCCGTATTCTTTGATGATGCGATGAGAAAGCTCCATTACTGTCTCTTCCCTATAACCTGTGTTCAGAATGATAGCCATAAGTTCTTCATTTTTAAGGACATCAGGGCCATATTTGATCAACTTCTCCCTCGGTCTTTGTTCTTTAGGGATTTCTTTTAGTTGAAACTTATATTCAGTCGAATTCTGCATGACTTAGTTCCTGTAGGTCAAGGCAAAGATGAATTCTATATTCTTCGGTTACAAGACCTACAAAAAATTATTTTCAAAAATTACGATGAATACCTCCAAAAGCACGGGGGAAGGAGACCTAAGAATCCCGAAAGTACGCATACTGCAATTCTACCAAAACTCTCTCGGACTACCGAGACAATGGGGAATTATTACAGGAAGAAAGATCAATCTGACAGATATGATATTTTGTAAGGTAAGGCTAGAATACTTGTATTGCTTTCTGACAAAGGGCATAGAGTTATTCTCTTTGCTTTTCTTTTTGACCTTTTCCTGTTCGATAGTAAAATAGAGACAATATGTAAGGATAAAAAGATGAAAAGGACAATTAAGCAAAGATTCATTTTCATAGGCACTTTAGCAGTAGCCTTGATACTCTTGGGATATTCTGTCAGTATCCAGGCAAAAGGGAGAGAGGAAGTCTCACTTAAAGATGAGATTACTTTTATTGAAATAGAATCCTTGACCAAAAACAAATACGCATTTAGTTGGCTACAGAAAGACCTAACAGTGGTATGGTCCGGCTTTTTTCTCCTGTATTCGACTAGATGGTTGGGGTAATTCGTCAAAACCTTGCACACCACATTTCGACCAGTTATCTCGTACTCAACCGTTGAGGCATACCTCAAACTGAATGGGCAATTAATTTAGCCTATAGACTAAATTTAATAGTTATCTAGTCCAAGCGCGATTTGCTGACAAATTCTCAGTAGGAGAGAATGCTTCTGTAGTAGCCGTTTTTGGTGTTCTTTTCATCCCTTCATTGGTGCCTGGATAACATACACTTGACACTTTAGAATAAAAGTATATGATGTAAGGTGAAAGCTATAGTAAAAGAGGTAATTACCTAAATGAAGAAGGAACGATTGCATAAGATGGGCGATGTTATTGAGAGGCTGGCCTGGGAATACCCCAAAGACAAGGTTTCTGCTGTAACCCTCAGATTTTGGGAACAAGCAGGTCTATTAGAACCGGCCGCAAGAACTGAGGGTGGTCAAAGGCTCTATGATGAAGAGAATATTAGTTGGATACGGTTTCTAAAGGAACTCTCTATAGCGGGTGTTTCCATTCCCAAGATGCGAGAGCGGATAGCGTATGTCAAAAGACAATTGGAAGAGTTGGGCAGCAAGAACACCTCCCGTGCAGAAAGAGTTTCCTACTTTGTCCGGATCGTAGAAACCCGCAGGAGAAGGAACGCCCTCGATATCCAACTGGATTTTTTCTACCAACGTCTGGACGGAGAGAAAAAGAAAGAGAAACTGTATGATACCGAGGCTCTGGTGCGACTCACTTCCTCAAAGAATGCTCGGAAACTTATAGAAAAAGCTGAGGAGTACGGTCTCATAATCCCAGAGATCATAGACGGGGTTAAACGATTCAACCGTTATGAGGAGATGATCCTCAAGGTACTCGTTTTTTTAGAGTTCTTGGAGCCAGGAATAACAGAAAGATGCAAGAGTCTTACGTCCATTATCAAGTCTTTGGTGAAGGGAGCTGGAATTAAGGAAGGCTTCGGAGCTAGCCGCAAGCATGACGGAACTACGGGATATAACGCCACGTTGTATAATTTGGTGTTAATGAACCTTGATTCTTTGCGACTATTAAAATAGAAAGGTTGACTTTTTTTTGTTTATTTGCTATAGTAAAACAATAAGCGCTATTGTATTTACTTTCGGTAAATAGGGAAATCCACGAAACATTCAAGGACTGTACTTCTATCTTGTCTATGAATAGCGGGAATAGTCTATGAACCCAGAGCAGAGGTCAAGAAAGATTATGGGATTATGAATATAACCAAGGCAGTGAATCAACGATTAATAAATGCTCAGGAGCTTTCGAACATGTTGGGGATCAGCGTAAACACCGCATATTCCTGGGTTAGCCAAAGAAAAATCCCCTTTGTCAAGTGTGGTCGTTTGACGAAGTTTGATGTTCAAAAGATTGAGGAGTGGATTAAGGAGAATAGCGTTGAAGAAAAGGAATTTCGCTGAAAATAGAAGAAAAGAGAATTTGACTAAACGCGGTTTAAAAATATAATACAAATGTTGGGAGAAGAAAATGGGCGTTTTCAAGAAAGGCAAGAATTGGTACATTGACTATTACGTGGAGGGAAGACGTAAAAGGGAAAAGATAGGTCCTAATAGACGCCAGGCAGAACTCGTATTTCAGAAGAGACAAGTTCAGGTTGCTGAGGACAAGTTCTTCGACATCAAAAGAGCCAAGAAGGTCCTATTTGATGATTTTGCCAAGATGTACCTTGACATCTATTCGAAGCCCAATAAAAGGCCCTGGACACGAGACCGAACCTGCATTGACCATTTCAAAGAGTTCTTCGGGGGGAGATATCTGCACGAGGTCCTGCCGCTAGACATCGAGCAGTATAAGAAATCTCGTATTGGAAAGGTTAGTCCAAGGACGGTGAATATCGAACTGTCATGTCTTAGGGCAATGTTTAACAAAGCAATCTCGTGGAGTAAGGCCGTCCAGAATCCTGTGAGGGATGTCAAGATGCTCTCGGAGAAAAACAGAAGATTACGGTACTTGCAAGAGGATGAAATAGGGAGACTGATAGCTAATTGTCCTGACTACCTCAGAGCTATAGTTGTAACGGCCTTGAACACTGGAATGCGTAAAGGTGAAATACTTAACCTGAAGTGGGAAGACATTGAGATGGGCACACGTATTATCTACGTTGTGAACACAAAAACAGACGAAAAGAGAGAGATTCCTGTGAATACCGTACTTTATGCAATGCTGGTTGACCTGAGGACGAAGAGTGATGCCTATGTCTTCCCAAACGATGCGGGGGAACCTTACGTAGATATCAGGAAAGGTTTTCGGACTGCTATGAAGAAATCACATATCGGGAACTTCAGATTCCATGACCTCAGACATACCTTCGCTTCTCAGTTGGTCATGAAAGGCGTCGATTTAAGGACAGTACAGGAGCTTTTAGGACACAAATCCATTGAGATGACTATAAGGTACGCACACCTTTCACCGAATCACAAACAAGCAGCAAGTGGAGAGATTGTGCCAGGATATGGACACTATTTGGACACCAGAGCTAAAAGAACGTGAATTCAAGGATTTATTGCTTAGCCTAAAACAATTATCCAGTAAGGATTTAGACAAACTAGGCGCCTGTGGTTCAGTGGATAGAACGTCGGCCTCCGGAGCCGAAAGTCGCAGGTTCGAATCCTGCCAGGCGCACCAGCCATTTTTTCTTATTTTTCCTTCCACTTGTCCCTTCCCCTCACCTTAATCCTCTCCCCTTGGGGGAGAGGAAAAATGGAACATTTCTCTTTTTTTTTCGTCTAATGTAATAAAAGAACAAGGTAAAAAGTGCCATTAATTATTAAGGGGGTGAATATGAAGAGAAAGTGGCTGATAGTACTGATGGGAGGATTGGTCCTGGTAGGTATAGTAGCTTCCGGGGCATTGGCCAGCCAAAGAGTGGATGTTAAGTTTAATGGGAAGAGATTCAGAGCTTATGTTCATCCACAAAAAGGTAGGTATGAGATAAGGATTATGCCTCGTAGAGAGAGTAGGGTGGGAGCAGCCGGGGTGTTGTCCGATTTGGATTTAACTACAGAGCAGCAAAAAAAAGTGGACAAACTGCAAGTTGCTTTCCAAAAGGATATTCTTGAGCTACGCTTGCAATTGGAGGAAAAGCAGCTTGAGCTCAAGAGACTACTCTTGAAAGATTTCCCTGTTCAGCAAGAAATCGAGGTTCTGGTGGATGGAATGGGAACTGTCTGGGCTGAAATTCAGAAAAAGAGTATTAGTTTCAAAATGAACCTGGAAGACACATTGACCGAGGAGCAATTAATTAAGTTACGCAGAATGGAAAGTAAGAGGTTTAGGACAGAGATAATGAGAAAGAATAGAGTCTTTTATCGTTTTTGGTAAGAGGAAGACCTGGTTAATAGGGAAGAGGAATCATTAAGATTGAGTATTCTCAGAGGAAGAAGATTCCTCTTCCCTTATCCTATAGAAGTGATATAATGGAAACAGCAAGTTCATTCTGTAGTGGGTTAGAGTTGAAATCTTTGGAAGCTATTGGGGATATGTGTATTAATAGACCTGAAGTAATGCATTCGGATGAAGAATTAGTGGAAAGGTTTGTAGGTGGAGAGACCGATAGTTTTCCGATGCTGGTGGAAAGATATGAAGGGCGAGTATACAGTATAGTTTATGGAATAATGGGAAGCAGGGATGAAGCCGAGGACCTTAGCCAGGAAGTATTTATTAAAGTATATGAGAATCTTGGCCATTTTAAGGGAAAAAGCAAGTTCTATACCTGGATTTATCGTATCACAGTAAATGTTTGCCTTAGCGCCCAAAGAAAAAAGAGTCAGTCAAACCGTATTATCTCTATGAGCAGGCTTTCCGGGGTGAGTGCTAATCCAGGGGAAGTAGAGTTGGCTGATGAGACTTTTTCTCCCCAGAAGGTATTTAAAGATAGGGAGCTTGCTTCAAAGATCCAATTGGCTATTAATTCTCTTCCCGGGATTCTCAGGATTACTTTTATTTTACGAGAATTTGAGGATTTGTCTTACCGAGAATTAGCGAGGATTTTTCGCTGTTCTATGGGTACAGTAAAATCGAGGCTTTCTCGGGCACGGGAAAGTCTGCGTCAGACACTTACGCCCTATTTAGAGGAATCTTGAAATATAGTAATTTACATGCTTGCCGAAGGACATTCCTCGAAATTCGTTGCTCGTTGCTTGTCGCTAGTCGCTTGCATTCCCTCTTTGCGAGGGGAAAAGAAAGAAGTGCTTGAATCGTATTCCGTCAATAGTGTTCCTTTGTAGATTTTAAGGTTTTTTCTTACGAGCAACTAGCAACGAGCAACTAGCAACGATATACAGTGAGGGAAGGAATTGTCCTGAGGTATTTTTGGATTAGGGAGGAAAAGATGGTTTGCAAAAAGACAAGTAAAGAGCTTTCTTCTTACCTGGATAATGAGGTGAGTTTGAATAAAAGAGTGAAGATAGAAAAGCATCTCAAAGGATGCACTAATTGCTCTTATCGACTTGAGCAACTTAAGAAAATCCATACCTTGACGCAGAAAGCTCTTGGCAGGGAACCCAAAGAAGGATTTTATGAACGCCTGTCTCCTCGACTTGAGGAAGGTGAAAAGAGGATAGGATTAAAGGAAAAATTATTTGAATGGAGATATAATTGGCGATTATCTCTATCACCTGTGGGGAAGATGGCTGTTACTATAAGTATTATAGCGATTATTTCTCTTTCTCTTTTGTATATCTGGCGTTCTGTTTCTTTGCCTGAGATTAACATTGAAGTTTTTCAACAGGAATACGTACGTTATAATGGAATGAGTTCCTTTGCCGAAGAGCTAGCTTTACCTGTAATCCTGGAGATAAAATGAGGAAGTCAAACATATTCTTGCCAGCTGGTAGAATTTTGAGGTGTATCCTTGTAGGTCTCTTTTTTCTATTGAATTTAATGGTAGTACCGTCTCTGGCTATGGAACCGGAGAAGACCTTAAGTCTCTCACTGGAAGCCCAGTTTCAGGTTAATGCTGAGGGTACTAAGGAAACACAAGTATATCGCCAGGAAGGGAGCTATATTATCAGGGCAAAAATTATTTATCGGAAACCAGATTTTAGTTATATATTATATCTTGCTCCTCCCATGATCAAGGGTAGGAGGATTCTTGATAATGGCAAGTTGCGTATAGAATATATTCCAGGGATGAGTAATTCTAAATATTCTTCTTCTTTGAACTCTTCTCTGGCTAGAAAGAGAAGAGAGAAAAGCCTGAATTTAATATTGGCTAACTATACTATTTCTCAGTTACCTGATGAGTATATAGCCGGTCGGGAGGTATATGTGATTTCCCTAATTCTTCAATATTCGGGTAGCCCTGGATTGAAAACATGGATAGATAAGGAGACCTTCCTTCCCCTTAAACAGGAAACATATAACTCAGAAGGAAAATTGACTTTTTCTTCTCAGTTTACTGAAATCCATTTCGGGAAAAAAATCTCTGAGGAAGAACTCAATGACATACCCAAATCAGTGAAAGATAGGAGGTTTCTCCCTCCACATCAGGTCATTAGTGATATTGAGGAATTGAAGGAAATAAGTAGATTTTCCTTATCTTTTCCCAAGTATCTACCATCAGGGTATAGTTTTCAGGAGGGCGTTTTGCTTAATGGTGGACAAAGAGTAGCTCTGACTTATACTAATGGGCTGGAGACAATCGTCCTTTTTCAAAGTCCGCCGATAACTGTCAAAACTGAAGATAATCGCCAGATACCTTTTGGGGGAGTATTATCAAAGATGGGAGTAAAGACTAAGTTCTGGACTGACAAAGGAAAGACCTTTGTTTTAATAGCTGATATATGTGAAGAGGAGTTTAATAAAATAAAAGAATCCATAGAATGAGATTCTCAAAAAAGAAACAGCAGCGGAAAGAAAGAGGAGCAAAAGAGTAAAATCAAAATAGAGGAGAATGAAAGATGAAAGCAAAATTTGCAAAGGGTGTAGTTGTATTGATAACAGGGATAATCTTGTTAGGCTCTGCATTTTCAGTCGCTTACGCAGAAGAAGAGAAAGCAGTTTTGAGCATCAATGAGGTACTGGAAGAGGCCTGGCAGAATAATCTTAACCTTCAAGAAGCTTCCCTTACCTTTAATAATGCCCGAATCAGTTATGAGAAGGCCAAGGCAAATGTTCTTCAGAGTGAATCAAAGATTGATGAGAAACAGGCTGAGCTTAATTGGCAGCAGGCACAACACACTTTTCAGAAAAGTAAAGATGAGGCAGGAACAGAGGTTATTTCCTTGTACAACAACTTTAAATATTTACTCTCTCTTGTTCCTTTAAGGCAAGAAAAAGTAAAGTTAGCGCAAAATAGCTTAGATAGAGTTAAAGAGAAGGTTAAAGCCGGCACAGCGGGAGAGCTAGAGGAGTTAGCAGCAGAGATTAGCCTGAAGACTGCTCGACAACAGCTCGAGAGCGCTGAACAACAATTAGATATAGCTAGAGAGAGTCTGTCTTCGGCAACTGGTATAGCGAATATAGTCGAGTTTAACCTGGTTTCTGAATTGGAAAAAGGTGTCATAGAAGACTCCCTGGATGTCTATATAACTGCTGCTTTACAAAAAAGAGAGGAAATAGAATTTGCCAGAAAAGATATAGAGATTGCCGGTGACCGATTGGAACAGCTAAAGATAACAGACTCTCCCTGGCTAGATATAGATAAAGCCAACAACGACCTTAAGTTACTTGAAATAACTCTTAAATTATTGGGGGAGTCAATAAAAAGTGAGCTGCGGCAGAGATATCAGCAGGTAGAATCTTTGAGTAGTCAGCTTGGGCTTCTTAATCTTGGATTAGATCAAGCCAGGAGGAACCTGGATAATGCTGATAAACAATTCCAGGCAGGATTAATAACCAGAGATGAATTGTCTTCCAAGCAAGTGGACTTCAAGGAAGCTTATCTAGAATTACAAAAGAGCAAAGGAAGCGGGTATGTCGCCTATTTGAATTTACAAGTTAGTGCGGGAGAAAGACTAGATTTAGGCGGGAAAAATGAAGACTAGCAAGAGGGGGGTGTTCTTTTTTTTTACTGTCTTGTTCACCCCTCTTTTTATAGGGCAGGCCGGGTTTTCTAATTCTATTACCCTGGAAGATGCTGCCAAAATGGCTCTGGCAAATAATGAGCAAGTTTTGAGTGTGCAAGCTTCTCTGGAGATAGCCAGGTTAAGTCTAAAACGGGCGGAGAAGCTTTTCGCTACCCCTTATATAAATCTTAATGTTCAACCCTGGCAGGGAAAGTATGATATTGAAAGAGAGACTTATCAAAGGCCAAGCGAATTTATGATGTCCGGGACAATCAAATTCTCTCAGGGGACCGATATTGGCCTTAACTACCAGGGAGCATATGACTACGAGGAGGGAGGTTATGATGATTTCTATACTCTGGAACTGCATCAGAGCCTCTTCCAGGACCAGAGTCTTACTCCTTCTGCTCTGGAGCTTTATAATGCCCGCATGGCTACAGAAAGAGCTTATCTTGCTCTGGAAGACATAGAAAAAGAGATTATTCTATCTACGGTTAGGAGCTTTTATAAACTTCGGGAGATAGGTAATTCTCTGAGTTTAAGCAAAGAAAGAATAGCTGTGAGCCAGGAAGAATTGGAAGAAACTACCGAAAAGAAGGATTCTGGGCTGGCTGGAGAGTTAGACATGCTCAAGGCGAAAATTGAGCTGGCAGAAAATACTGAACAACTGAATGAATTAGAAAATCAGTTAGCGCTGGCTAAGGATCAATTTTATCATTCTATTGGTGTAGAAAAAGATACTCTCCTTATTCTTTCGCTTCCTCAAGAGAAAAAAGTGAGAAAAAAAGCAGAAGAGCTGCTGGCGAAGGAAATCAACCGGGGGGTTATTTTAAGTCAGAGTGAACTCAAACAAGCACAGTGGACAATTGATGAAAAGCGTCTCCAGCTTAGCAGAAAAGAAGAGGAACTCTCTTCTGATTGGTTGCTGACGGTGGGTTATACTTCGGAAAAGGCAACTTTGGAGGGGATTACTCCTGCCCAAGGGCAGATAAAGATAGGGGTAACCTACAATCTTTTTGATGGAGGTCGAGCTAAATTATCAGTACAAACAGCTCAAATGGAGCTGGAGAAGGCTGAGAGAAATCTTGAGAATCTAAAAAAGACAGCTCAATTTAGTCTCTCTTCTCAGAAAAATGCCTTGAGAGAAGCTCTATCTCAATTTAATTTGTGGAAGTTAAAGAAAGATGAGATAAAATTAAAAGGCGAGTTAGCCCAAGAGCAATTTGCCCTGGGCATTATCAGCAGCCAGGAGTTAAAGGAGTTTCAATTGCAGGCAGTGCAAGTGGAGAATAGTTATCAGTCAGCTTTGCATGAGCTTTTGACTTCCTATTTTTCTTATAAGTTATCCTTGGGTATGAATATAGATTTTGATGAGGTGATAGGTAAATGAAAAAAAGGAAAAAGATAGTTATTTGGGTAGTGGTAATAGTTGTAGCTGCAGCAGGGGTTTATTATGTATATGGAAAGTTTTTTTCTTCCAAGGAGGAGACACAATCTTTTTCTCTTTCTCCAGAAAATATCATAACAGTGGAAGGTGGAGATGTCATCAGGACGGTTGATGCTTTTGGACAGGTTAGGCCAAACAGAGAGTCTTTCTTAGTTTTTGCCAGCAGTGGCATGCTGGAGAAAATCGAGGTGAAAGAAGGGGAGGAAGTTGAGGAGGGTAAGGTCCTGGCCCGCTTAAAGAACGCACAACAAAAGAGTCAGCTTCTGCAGGCAGAAAATGCCTATAAAATAGCAAAAGTGGATGCTTCTTCCAGCGAACTTAAGGAAAGAGAGCTTGATTATGAGGCAGCCTTAGAAAGTTATGAGAAGACTTTTATCACAGCTCCTTTCTTCGGGGAGGTGGCAGAGATTCTTGCCTATGAAGGAGATTCGGTTTCTGGCTCTACCCAGATAATCTATCTGGTCAATTGGGACAAAATCTATGTTGATGTAAATATCGATGAGGTAGATATCAAGGAGATTTCTATAGGACAAAAAGCCGAGATAATTTTTGATGCCTACCCTGAGCTAAAACTACCCGCCCTGGTAGATGGTATATCTCCTTTGGCAAAGGAGATGGGTGGAATCATCGTAGTAGAGGTAATTTTACAGCTTACCCAGAGCGATCCTCGTATTATGTCCGGCTTTTCCGCTGAAGTAGAAATCACGGTGGAAGAGGTTCATAATGTGGTACGAGTTCCCACTGAAGCGGTGGCGGAAAGAGAAGGAATGCATTTTGTTCTGCTGATGAACGAAAATGAACCACAGATGACCATGGTGAGAGTAGGAAAGAGCAATGACGAATATATCGAGGTGCTATCTGGCTTAAAGGAGAATGATAGAATCGCAGCCAATGCCTATCAAATACTTGAACAATTCCAACAAGAGGCAGGAGGTGCCCAACAAAGAGGAGGAATGTTTCCTGGCATGCCAGGAGGAGGAACGATGCGTCTGGCGCCTCATTAAGAAAATGAAAAAACCATTTATTCAAGCTAACGACATCTGGAAAATATATCATATGGGAGAAGTAGAGGTCTCTGCTATAAGAGGAATCAGCCTGGAGATTGAAAAGGGGGAATTCATTGCCATTATCGGTCCCTCTGGCTCAGGTAAGTCAACCTTGATGCATATCCTGGGCTGCCTGGACAAGCCAACAAAGGGTATTTTCTATTTAGATGAAGAGGATATTCTGAAGACTTCAGAGAATCGTCTGGCTGCTATCAGAAATAATAAAATTGGTTTCGTTTTTCAGCAGTTTAACCTTTTAGCCAGAAGGAGTGCCCTGGAGAATGTGGAGACTCCCTGCCTTTATGCTGGCAAAAGTAGAAGGGAGCGGATAAGAAGGGCCAGAGAATCTCTAGCCAAGGTAGGATTGGAGGAAAAACGCTTTTCTCATCACCCCAATCAGTTATCAGGCGGACAGAGACAGAGGGTAGCCATTGCTCGGGCCTTAATCAACGATCCCGACATTATCTTTGCCGATGAACCGACGGGTGCTCTCGATACCAGGAGCGGTGATGAAATACTAGAAATATTTCAACAACTAAATAAAGAAGGCAGAACCCTTATCTTAGTGACCCACGAGAGATATGTAGCTCAATATGCTCAGCGTATCATTCACGTCAAAGATGGCAAAATAGATTCCGAGGAGCTTACAACACAATGATTGCTTCTGAACTGGCCAAAGTTGCCCTGCAAAACTTAATGATCAACAAACTGCGTTCTTTTCTTTCTATGCTGGGAATCATTATTGGAGTAACGGCAGTAATCGCCATAATCTCCATCGGGCAAGGAGCTACTGAGATGATTCAGGAAACTATCTCCTCTCTTGGCTCGGAATTGATTACTATTTCACCCGGTTACAGAGGAGGTTGGGGAGGAAGGGCAGCTCGGACGGCCGGCGGTATTTTTACTCTTGAACTGGGTGAGGAGCTAAAAAAGAAATCTCCCAATGTGGCGCAGCTGGTTCCCTCCATTCAGTCGGGAGGTCTTTTGAAGTACGGGGAGAATAACTATCAGGCCAGTATCGTTGCCACTGCTTCTGGCTATGAGAATATATTCAATCATACAATAGCTGAGGGTAGGTTTCTTATAGCAGAAGACGTGGATAACTATAGGAAAGTAGTTGTTCTGGGCTCTAATGTGGCCAGGGAATTATTTGGCAATCAAAATCCTTTGGGCAAGAAAATAATTATCCAGATGGGACAGGGTAGGTTTATTTTTGAAGTAGTTGGTGTCCTGGAAAGTAAAGGCCAGGTGATGTTTTTTAACTTTGATAATCAGGTCTATATTCCCGTTACTACGATGATGAAGAGAATGACCGGCAGTAAATATGTGAACTCCTATTCGGCACAAGCAACCGATTCAGAGGAGGCTATTAAACAAGTGGAATTCTTGCTGGCCAAAAAATTAGAAGATCCGGATCTTTATAATGTAACGAGTCAAGAGGAGATTCTAGAGACAATTCAACAGGTGAGTTCCACCATGATTCTTATGCTAGCTGGAATAGCTGGCATTTCTCTTCTGGTAGGAGGCATTGGTATTATGAATATTATGCTGGTTTCAGTAACAGAAAGAACAAGAGAGATAGGTATTAGAAAAGCTCTGGGAGCAAAGAAAAAGGATATTTTGATTCAGTTTCTTATCGAAGCTTTGGTAATGAGTATGGTGGGAGGAGCAGTTGGTCTTGTTTTGGGATGGGCGGTTTCGGTTCTCGTTTCCCGCTATGGCGGCTGGGCACCTACCTTATCCGTATTTTCTGTTGTTGTAGGTATTGGCTTTTCCTCAGCCGTAGGGCTTGTCTTTGGTATTTATCCAGCAATGAAAGCAGCTAAGTTAAACCCAGTAGAAGCATTAAGATATGAATAGCGAAAAACGTAGAGCGAAAAAGGCAAAACCATAGCCTAAAATTCAAAAGTTTTAGATTTTTGATTGTGATTTTTTGCCTTTGGACTTTAATTTCTAGCTGTTGAGATGCAAAAGCAAAACTTGAAATCCAAAATCAAAAGAAGGAAAAATAAGTAAGTTTTGAATTTTAAATTATGGTTTTTCGCTTTTAATTTTTAGCTTTACGCTGTACCATAGTAGATACAACAAGGCAAGAAAATTGTTTCGAGAAATTCTTTAGGTAATTGATGACAGGGAGAAATAAGCGATGCCTGAGTTGCCAGAGGTAGAGACAATAAGAAAGGGTTTAGAGAAAAAAGTAAGAGGAAAAAGGGTAAACAAGGTAATTATAAAAAGTGAAAAGTCCATAAAAGTGCCTTCCTCTCCAGACGAATTTATTAGAAAGATAGAAGGAAGGAAATTGAGTGAAATCAAGCGAAAAGGAAAATATTTGATTCTGGAGTTGGACTGCAAGGATAGCCTGATTATTCATTTAAAAATGACCGGTCGGCTTATCTATTCATCAGAAGGGGAAGAGCTAGCCTATGCCCGGGTGATTTTTGTCTTTCCAGATAAGACTCAGCTTAATTTTACTGACATGCGAGGATTTGGAGGATTATGGCTAGTATCTGATGAGGAGTTTTCCAATATTCCTTTCCTAAAGAGCCTGGGCCCGGAACCTCTAGAGAATGATTTTACCCTGGCTAGATTCAGAGGTCTTTTAAAAGGAAAGAAAGGTAAGATCAAATCTCTCTTAATGGAGCAGACATTTATTGCCGGAATTGGCAATATCTATTCTCAGGAGGCACTCTTCTTGAGCAGTATTCATCCTGAGAGAAATGCGTCTATGCTTATTGACAGGGAAATTGAGAGTTTATATAATAATCTATTGGCTGTTTTACGGGAAGCTCTCTCTTATCGAGGTAGTTCAATAGATGCCTATGTTGACCTAAACGGAAAAAAAGGGAGTTATGAATCCCATCTAAGGGTTTATGGACGCAAGGGTAAAAACTGCCCTCGATGTGGAGCAGTTATAAGAAAAATCAAAGTAAGCGGGAGAGGAACCTGTTTTTGTCCTGTTTGCCAAAAATAAAAAAAGAATGTATTTGTAGCACATTAAGAGGTAATTTTGTCTAAGAACACGAAAAAGAGGACAATTTTAGAAAAAATGAACATGTAGAGAGGAGGTTTTCCTATGTTTGAAAGGTTATCAGCTTCAAAGATGTTTCGATTTCCCTTTGTTTTCTGGATGGTTCTTCTAGGAGGGTTAATAGCGGTGGGGATTGGCCTGGTCTCAATGGGCTATCCTGTTCCAGCAACTGAACTTAAAGAGCTGGAGGGAGTTTTTTATAAAGAGAGCGAGGAACCTCATTCTATTGCTCCTGACAGCCTGGAGGGGATGATTGTTAATACAGTAGAGTTAGTGAGTCCAGCGGTAGTAAGCATCAGTACGGAAAGAACAGTGGCAAGTTTTCGGCCCAGTCAGGAACGTTCTTACGGAGATCCGTTCGAGAATTTTGATGAGTTCTTTCGACGTTTCTTCCGGTCTCCCGAACCGCGCAGAGAATTCAAACAGAAAGGTCTCGGTTCCGGTATGCTCATACATGAAAATGGTTATATTCTGACCAGTCAGCATGTGATTCATCAGGTAGATGAGGGTAGCATCCGGGTTACTCTTTCTGATGGGCGTACCTTGAAGGCAGAAATTGTGGAAACAGATATAGAATCAGACATAGCTTTACTCAAAGTTCCCGGAGATAACCTTCCCGTAGTCACCCTGGGTGATTCAGACAACCTGAAAGTGGGACAATGGGCTATTGCTATAGGTAATCCTTTTGGTTATGCTCTTTCAGAGCTTAACCAAAGATATGAGCCTACAGTAACTGTGGGGGTAATAAGCGCTAGAGAAAGAGCTATGCAGATAGGAGGGGCAGGCGCAGAGGTGAGAGTTTATACTGATTTAATTCAAACAGATGCCTCTATCAATCCAGGTAATAGTGGCGGACCCCTGGTAAACATCTATGGAGAAGTTCTTGGAATCAATTCCGCCATTCTTAGTCCCTCTGGTGTGGGTTCGATAGGAATTGGCTTCGCTGTACCAATAAACAAAGCCAAGAGAATATTGGATAGTCTGGCCAAATACGGAAAGATAGAATGGCCCTGGATAGGAATTTATATGCAACCAGAACTTACTGAAGATTTAGCCAAAAGATTTGGAGTAGAAAGGGGAGTTCTGGTGACAGAGGTAGTAAAGTCAAGTCCAGCAGAAAAAGCTGGAGTTAAAGCTGGAGATGTTATTCAAAAAGTGAATGAAAAAGATGTTAACTCTCCTCTGGATTTGAAAAATGAAATCCTGAAATTAGAAATTGGCGAGGAGATAGTCCTGACTCTAGTTAGAGAGAGAGAAGAGATTACTATTACTCTTACTGCAGGCAAAATACCGGAGGAGATTGCCCGAGCGGAAGAAGAAGTAAAAGAAGAAGAAGAGACAGAAAAGGAGATAAAAGAAGCTCTGGATAAGGCTCCGGAAGAAGCGCTTCTAGGGATAAAAGTCCAGCCTATTACTTCAGAATTAAGAAAGAAGTATAATCTGGCCGAAGATGAACAGGGAGTAGTAGTCACCCAGGTAACCCCTGCCGGCCCAGCTATGCAGGCAGGAATTGAGCCAGGAGCCGTAATTAAAGAGGTGGACCGAAAAATAATCACTAATATAGATGATTTTGAGGAAGCTATGCAAGAGATAGAACCAGGAAAAACGATTTATCTCCGAGTGCGTCAAGGGTTCTGGTTTCTGTATGTCCCTGTAGATACTAATAAGTAAGCCTTGATGGTGAAAGACAGCAGATACTATACGCTATCCGCTATATGCTAAACGCTATAAAGGAAGGAGAAAGGAATGGCACAGGTTTTTGGTAAAGATTATAGTAAAAAGGAACTAATGCGGCTCATTGGCGATGTTTCTCAGGTGGCAGGAATGAAGGAATATGAGCTTCTGGAGGGAAAGGGTAGGGGAGTGAAAGCAGTCGATATTTGGACTGGCACAGGGTTTTCCTTTACGGTAATCTTGGACAGAGGAATAGATATCTCCCAAGCCTCATATTGTGGAAAGTCTCTCTGCTGGAGATCTTGCACTGGCGAAGTTCATCCGCACTTTTTCGAACCTGAGGGAATGGGATGGTTGCGAAGTTTCTTGGGAGGATTGCTTACCACCTGTGGTTTGACTTATTGCGGAGCTCCTTGTGAGGATGAAGGAGAGAAGTTAGGCCTTCACGGAAGAATTTCTCATACCCCGGCAGAGGAGGTCTCTATTGAAAAAAAATGGGAAGGGGATGAGTATGAACTTTCTCTAAGTGGACTTTTGCGGGAGAGTGTAGTCTTTGGCGAGAACATTGTTTTAAGAAGAAAGATTCGTACCCGCCTGGGTGAGTCTCGTCTCTGGATCTATGACTTAGTAGAAAATGAAGGTTTTGAGAGAACTCCTTTTATGCTCCTCTACCATATAAATGGTGGATTCCCTGTGGTAGCAGAAGGAAGCAGACTTATTTCACCTAGTCTAGAGGTTACACCCCGAGACGATGAGGCAAGGAAGGGGAAAGAGGATTACGACAGATTTACTTCTCCCATTCCTGGATTCAAGGAAAAGTGCTACTATCATAAGATGAAAGAGGATAGCTCAGGGCTGGTTCAGTGCGCTTTGGTCAATGAAAATCTTCAAGGAGGCAGCTTGGGTTTTTACATCAAATACAAAAAAGAGCAACTGCCTGAATTTGTTGAATGGAAAATGATGGGAGAAGGAACCTATGTGGTAGGAGTAGAGCCAGGTAACTGCACAGCAGAAGGAAGGGAAAAATTAAGAAAAGAAGGAACTTTAGAATTTCTGGAGCCGGGAGAGAAAAAGGAATTTGAGCTAGAGATAGGAGTGTTAAGCGGAAAAGAGGCAATTGATAGATTCAAGGCAGAAGTCAAAGCAATCTAGCCAAATTCCATAAGTTGGATGGCTATTCCAAAGTATATTAAAAGAGATGATATATCTACCACAGTAGTGATTAAAGGTCCAGACACAACCGCCGGGTCAAAACCCAGCTTTTCGCAAATAATGGGAAGAATTGCCCCCAAGCAAGTAGCTACTGTTACAGTAGCTATCATACTCAGTCCTACAGTTATTCCCAGAAGAGAGCTTTTTTGTAGAATTAATGCCCTTAAGAGAGCCAGTATTCCCAGGGCTGTTCCTACCGTTATGCCAATAAGAAACTCTTTTTTTACTACTCTCCATATATCTCCCAGTTTTACTTCACCTATAGCCAGTCCTCTCACTACCACTGACGCTGCCTGAGTCCCAGCATTTCCTCCCGAACCCATTAAGAGGGGAATAAAGAAGGCCAATGACACCACATTCTTAAGAGCAAAAGAAAACTCCTCCATTATAGTACCAGAAATAAAACCTGTTACCACTAAAATCAAAAGCCAGATTATTCGATGTTTAGCCAGAGTAAGTGGAGTGCTGGACATGTGTTATCTATGTGCTTTCCTGCTGCTCCAAACTTATACATATCCTCGGTGTCTTCTTCTCTAATAACGTCAATTAAGTCATCTACAGTGATAATACCTTTGATCTTTCCTTCCCTGTCTATTACAGGCAGAGCTAGGAAATCATAGCGGGCAATTCTTTTGGCTACTTGTTCCTGGTCCATATCAATGGGAATAGCAATAAGTTTTGTATGTATAATCTCATCTATTTCTCTCTCTGGCTGAGCTATGATGAGATCTTTTAGAGAAACCACACCTAATAATTTATCGGTTCTATCTACTACATATATGTAGTAGATCATCTCCAGGTCTTTTGCTGTTTTTCTCAGGCTTTTTAATGTTTGCTCAACGTTGATTCCTTTCTCTATTTGAGCAAAGTCTGTGGTCATTCGTCCGCCGGCCGTGTTCCTGTCATATCTCATTAATTCTCGGACATCCTGGGCTTCCTCTTCTTCCATAATACTGAGGAAACGCAAGACCATTTCTTCTGGCAACTGCTCGAAGAAATCTACCCTTTCATCAGGAGCGACTTCATCTAGAATTTCAGCTTTACGTGTCTTGTCAAACGCTCCCAGAAGGGTAAGTTGGTCACCTTTATCCGTCTTTTCAAATATATCGGCGGCGAAGTCTATATCCAGGAGAGAAAAAAGAAAGACCTTGTCTTTGAGGCTAAATTCTTTCAATATTTCTACTATTTCTATAGGTTCATAATCATAGAAAATCTTTTTCAGTTGCTCTTTTTTATTTTGCGAGAGCAATTCCTTGATTTCTGGCAGTACAAGAAACATTCTGGAGAATTCTCTGGTCATTTTCTATCCTTATTCACCTATTATCTGGACAATCAGACTCCTGTTGCGCGGGCGATTATCAAAATCGATAAAGATAACTCTTTGCCAAATTCCTAATTGAATAGTTCCTTTAGAGAATGGGATTGTCAGCGATGGCCCGATAAAGGAAGCCCTGATGTGAGAATGCCCATTATAATCTTTATGTCTTAAGTGATGAGCGTATTCTATGTTTTCCGAAATTAGTCTTTCGAAAGCTTCCTTCAAATCCTTAATCAATCCCGGTTCGTACTCTATGGTGGTTATTCCGCCTGTCGCGCCGGGTATAAAAACAGTAACTATACCCTCAGTGACCTTACTGACATTAACACAGTGAGCTACCCTTTCGGTAATATCAATAATGTCAGTATGCCCCTTTGTACTAAGTTTTATAGCTTTTGTGATTACAGACATTTTTTCCTTTTCCCTTTTCTTCATTATATCAAGAATCTTCTGACTCAGTTTCGAAAGACATAACACAGAAAAGGCATTTTGTCAAGAAATACCGAAGGACAATTTCTTCCGTCGCTGTATAGTAGCCTTTTATTATTTCTGCTCAGCTTCTCGTTTCGGGAAAGACTTTAAACTCGTCACTTCGTTCCTCAGACACAAGTCTTTCTTTTTCCTCAACTCGAAGCTTCGTTAAGGCTGCTTCTATAAGGCTTCTTCAGAAAATGTCCTTCGGTAGGCGATATAATTTCCTATATCATCAAGAAATATGCTGCTAAGCGTGTTTGACAGAAGCAAGGGAATAGGCTATGATTACCCCATATTGGAGGAAAGAAGGGCCTTTTCATGGAGGAAAAACTAGCCAATCTCAAAAGAATCCTCTCTAACATGGGAACTGTTCTCGTTGCTTTCTCTGGAGGAGTGGATAGTACTTTTCTGCTTAAGGTTGCCCATGATGTGCTTAAAAACAAGGTATCAGCAGCCACAGCGAGTTCCGAGACTTATCCAGTTTTTGAGCTAGAGGCAGCCAGGAAGATAGCTCGAGAATTGGGAGTTAGACACTTTATTATCCAGACAGAGGAGCTATCGAAGCAGGATTTTGTCAAGAACTCTCCTCAAAGATGCTATTTTTGCAAGAGGGAATTATTCTCCAGATTTAACAAGCTCGCTAAAAAACAGGGCTTGGACTACGTAGTTGATGCTTCCAATTATGACGACCTGACTGATTTTCGTCCAGGGATGCTGGCTGGACAGGAATTAGGTATAAAGAGCCCTTTAAGGGAAGCCCGGTTAACTAAAGCCGAAATTCGTAGTCTCTCTTATAAAATGAATCTGGCTACCTGGGATAAGCCTTCTTTAGCCTGTTTAGCTTCTCGAATCCCTTACGGGACCAAAATAACCAGAGAAAAATTAAAAAGAGTTGATGAGGGGGAAAAATTTTTGAGAGGGCTGGGAATAAGACAGCTAAGGATAAGGGACCATGATGGGATAGCTAGAATCGAGGTAGCATCGGAAGAAATGAGCTTATTTTGGCAGAAAGACATAACAGGGCTAATTATCGATAAACTCAAGAAGTTGGGATATACTTACGTTACCCTTGATTTAGAGGGCTATCGCTCGGGAAGTATGAATGAGGTCTTGAAAAAAGGTGACCCAGGGTGAAAACAGATTTAATCAGACATCTACTGGAGAAGGTAAAGTCGGGTGAGATGAAGGTAGAAGAGGCTTTAGAAGGACTAAAAGTTCTTCCTTACCAGGATCTTGGTTTTGCTAAGATTGACACGCATCGGGAACTGCGAAGAGACTATCCTGAAGTGATTTTTTGTCCCGGTAAGACCCCTGGGCAAATTGTTCATATTGCAAAGCAAATGAGGGAAAATAAATCGACAGTTATGGCTGCCCGAGCAAATAAGGAGGTCTATCAGGCTATTAAAAATGCTCTTCCGGAAGTCAGATATTTTGAAAAGGCAAGGATAGCTGTGCTGGGAGAAAGAAAAGAGAAAGTAGACTCTCAGACTATATTGGTAGTGAGCGGGGGAACCGCGGATATGCCAGTAGCTGAGGAGGCAGCAGTTACGGCAAAAATTATGTGTAATAAAGTAGATCGCCTTTACGATGTAGGGGTAGCTGGAATTCACCGGTTATTTGACAATAAAGACAAGCTCTTTAGTGCCAACGTCTTGGTGGTAGTTGCGGGCATGGAAGGGGCTCTGCCCAGTGTAGTAGGGGGTCTGGTGAGTAAGCCAGTCATAGCGGTGCCTACTTCGGTAGGATATGGAGCTAGCTTTAAAGGAGTTTCTGCTCTTCTTGCCATGCTCAATAGCTGTGTTCCTGGAATAGCAGTAGTTAATATTGATAATGGATTTGGAGCTGGATATATGGCCAGCCTGATTAACCACATAGGGAGAGAAAAATGAGAGTCGCCTATTTTAACTGTTTTTCTGGTATTAGTGGAGATATGGTACTGGCAGCATTGGTCGATCTGGGCTGGTCAGTAAAAGAGCTAGAAAGGGAGCTAGATAAATTAGACCTTTCTGGTTATCAGGTTGAGGCAAAAAAAGTAGCCAAAAAGGGTATTACCTCCACCCAGATTGAAATACGCATTGAAGAAGACAAAAAAGAAAGGAAACTTAAGGATATTCTATCTATTCTGGATGAAAGTAAATTAGAAAAGAAGATAAAGGAGCGGAGTCGAGCCATATTTATCAGACTGGCCAGCGTAGAGGCAAAGATCCATGGGAAAAGCCCACAAAAGATACATTTTCATGAACTGGGTGGTTTAGATACGATTATTGACGTGGTAGGAGCAGTAGCTGGAATGAAATACTTAGGGATAGAGAAGATGTACTCTTCCTCCTTACCTCTCGGCAAAGGCTTCGTAAAATGTAGCCATGGCACCCTGCCTGTACCTGCCCCGGCAACTTTAGAGTTATTGAAAGGGGTTCCTGTTTATGGCAGTAATATCGAGGCGGAGCTGGTTACTCCCACTGGAGCAGCTATCATTAGCACGCTGGCTGAAAACTTTGGCCAGATGCCCCCTATGAAAATAGATAATATTGGCTATGGAGCTGGACAAAGAGACCTTCCCATTCCCAATTTATTGAGAGTCTCGCTAGGGGTGCTAAAGAATGTCTATGAGGAGGATGTAGTCTCTTTAATTCAAACCAATATTGATGATATGAATCCTGAGTTCTACGAGCACATAATAGATAGACTATTTGATGAAGGAGCTTTAGACGTTTTTCTCACTTCCATTCAGATGAAAAGAACAAGACCTGCCACTATGCTTAGTGTGATAACGGATGAGGAAAAAATAGAAAGAATGCTCGAGGTTATTTTTGATGAAACTACTACCCTGGGAGTGAGGATTTCTAAAATAAAGAGAAGAAAATTGAATCGGGAGAGCCGGAAGGTAGTTACTAAATATGGTAAAATCGAGGTTAAAATAGGAAAACTTGATGGTATCGTCAAAAACGTCTCCCCTAGCTATGAAGAATGCCGAAAGATTGCCACCCGCCTTAACATCCCCTTGAAAAAGGTTTACCAGGAGGCAAAACAGACTGCCTTTGATTTGCTGACAAAAAAAAGAATTAAAACCTAAGCTAACCACCGCACAGTCGGCGTACCTCTACACCCTTTTGCCGTAGAAAATTATCCAGATATCTCTGTGGTTCTTGCATCGTCCTATGGAAGTGATTCCCAATTGCTTTATCAAAAAGAGGGCGTGTGCATCCTTCAAGTTCACGTAATCTATGAACCCGAAGGGAATCTATATATAAGCTTCCCGGTTTGATTTCATCAGCCTTGACCATGGACAAAATATGGGGAAAACTCACCACTTATAGGGGATATCCGGGAGGGTCCTAACACTAACGTGAGGAAACAGCACCATATTAGCACTCACAACTTACTTTCTTTATTCCCAAGGCAGCTTTGGAGGTTCAACTCCAAAGGTCTTGTAAATTCTTTTGAGCACTTCAAAATTCCACTTCGCGTCATACAAAGGAAGTTTTGACTTCCCGATAAAAACGAGCTCAAGGAGCCATATCGTTGATAGACTCAAAACGATGCCCATATTTTGCTTGTCGTCACTCTCGTGACTTCGAAATAGCTGCTCCGTCTCCTCTGGGGAATTTCCAAGAGACATTGCTGTCATTACTGAAACAGGGCTACTATGTGAAAAATCAGAGAATAATGAATAGATAATCTTGTACTGATTAATCCTCATAGGGTTAGCTGATTGTTTGGCTAGTACATACACACTTTTGCCGCACCATGACGATTCCCATCCTGACCGCGAGCGCTTACTGATGAATTCGGAAAAGACCAACTTAGTCCTTTTTTGGAAATCTCTAAGCTTTGAGGCTTGTTCTGGGTGGTGACGACCTGTCTGAATTCCATAATCAACTTGATTAATTGTATGCAAACACTTCTGCAATTCCTGAAAGCGAAGATATTTCTTTGCCTTAATTTCCGCACGTTCCTCATCCCTAGCAATTTCTTCTAGATTCAGTAACAACTCGAATAAGGACCGTGAAAGAATAGCAGAATCTTCCCAGTGATCTGTTTGGAGAAGAAGATTAATTGATTTATATAAATTATAGGCACGGACAACGGAAGCAAGCTTAACAATTCCAAGTGCCGTTTGAGGCATAGGAATATCTGATCTATCAATCCACTCATGGAGTTTTTTTATTACCATCTCAGGAATTTCAAAATGTTTCGGATACCTCTCTTTTGCACTTTTCTTAAAAACAGGTTCTGACAATTATCTCATCCCTTCATTTCTTCAATGGTTAGTTTCACACAAATGCTTATATCCAAATCTATCTCCCGCCTATTCCAAAACTGCCCGAGGGGATCTTGAGGCATAGGAGACGACAACCAAAAAGGAGCAGAGCCTCAAGGCGGAACGACTCAATTGCCTTAAAAGGCAAGATGCGTTACAGGCTCTCATCCGCAAATACCTGTTATTCTCTAGGAGGTCTCTGCTCCAAGGTCTAATTTAACGAAAGAAAATTATTAGTCAACCTCTCGCTTACAAAACTTTCCATAATCTCCAACCACACCACACTTCCACAAATTTGTCAAGCTAGTCAAAAAGCCGGTAGTAAAGCTAATCACATAACCCTCAAAACAGCCTCTTTAACCCCAAATTGACAAACCCAACAAAAGTTATATGCTAACACTTGTCTCAGATTACCAAAATAACAGGAGGTGCCAGTTCAAGTTAAATAAGTAAACACCCGTATCAACCATGTTAAATCTATGGTTACCACGTTGTTGCTTGCGCTTTAACTCCTTCAAACCACAGTCACAGAAGCTCTCCAAGAGAGTATTCCACAGCTCAAAACAGTCCAAAATCCCTAATACACTTCCTGCAAACCCGAGTCTTTTTAGTTAATGGGGTGGAAGAAAAGGATTGGTTTTCACTCATTGAGAATTTTAGGTCTCTAAGACACACTCCTGGTCTATAACAAAAGGCGCAAAATTAGCCATAATAAGAGGCTTTGGTCTTTTCAATAAAGAAACTTGTTGATGACTTTTGACGTTTTCTTTTGGTTTCTTGCGTCTCAAGCACCGACTTATAAGGAGAATTACTAACGACATGTATGACAGAAAAGTAAAAGAATACAAAGAAAAGCAGCAAGGCTTATTAATCCAGATGGAAGAGCATAGTAAAGCTGATGAAGCCTTTTATTTAACGGCTTCTAAGGTATTGAGCTTGGCAAGCAGAGCTTTAGAAATCTTTGAAAGTTCTGAAGTGAGTGAAAAAAGAGCTCTCTTAAATTTCCTACTTCAGAACCCTGTTTTGAGTGGCAGAAAGCTTTTATTCAAGCTGAGAAGCCCGTTCGATATTATAGCTCAATATAGCAAAACTCAAAATTGGCTCCCCTGGCAGGACGATGTTCGAACCTTTTTGAAGGATACCGACGAAGAGATCCGGATTCCTACCTACAGTACTCCAGCTTGATAGCATTCCCTCTGTAAGTCAATTCTCTAGTCTATTAGCCCGTGACTCTAGCTTAGGAAGTGGTACAATCAATGGGGGTAGGTCGTATGGGCTCGAAGAAAATAATAGGTCCACTGAATGAAGTTGCTGGATACCTTTATAACACCCCTTTGATTGTTGAACCCAAGCCTGAGATAGGGCTTAATCTTATAATAAGCGAAATAAAGAACGTAGGGAGCAAAGTAAAGGGTATTCACTTTGGAAATGCTTTAGGTGTTGAGTTACCCTTAGAGTCTCTCAAAGAACTGAGTAAAAGCAGGAATCTCAAAAAATTAAGATTTGATGGAGATTACAAGCTTTTGAGGGGTAATGTTTCTGAAGAAGAAAAGTTCGATAGGTACTTAACAGAGCTTCTTTCTTTTATCGAGCAGACACCAATAATTGTTCGAACCATTGACGGCTTAAAAGAAGAAGATAAAGTAAAGGTAGAAGAACTCACCGAAAAGGCTAAAAACGACTTAGATATTATTAACTCGTTCTCAGCAATTTTACCACTAAGGAGGATAGAGGAGCTGGCTGAGTTCTCCCGAGTTGTCCACATATGGTATGACCAACCGCTTTTTACATCTTATAAACATGGAGGTGAAGTCCGATGCACGCTGGATTTATTGAGCTCACACCTAGATATTTTCTTGATGAAGACTGGGAGATCGAAAACTACCAGTTCATCAGGAGGTTTGAGAAACCTCATCCGGAATGGGCTGAATGGAGAACTTGGATTGACTCCGTCCGAATAGAAGTTGCGGCAGTAGCGGAAACAACAAAGATAAGCTCGGACGAGAAATATGAGTACTTCAAATCAGAGTTGGGCATGAATATTATCCTTCCAAAAGGGAGTATAGAAAAGTTAAGATTTAAAATGACTCTAAAAGGCGATGATGAGATTTCTCACGAGGTTGTGGCCATTGACGGATTTCCAAAGGATGTGATTGAAGAAAAGGAAATAATGGCCGGAAAAATAAAAGTAGGGATAACAAAAGCCTTAAAATTCATACCTGCAATTGGGAATTTATTACCAGACCTTCTGGAAATCGAATTTAATCCTTGGGAGTTTAAGCTTGGAAGTCTAAAGAAAGTAAATATCGATTTTAGTGGGGGACTTACTTTCCAGCCTGAATGGTACTTCAAGGAGGATGGTATTAAGAATGATTTGAGAGTGGCTCTTACAATTAAGAAGCCAAAAAGTATAGTGAACATAAAAGGCGAGGTAATAGCTGCTTGGATCTACGATCCTGGGTTTTTTCAGAAAGCAAAGGTACAAACAGACGGAAAGACGCTAAAGATATATTAATCGAGCAACACGGCCGCCCAACAGGCTGACCTGCCCCCATTAATTGTACCCCTTGTTAAGTTAGAGGCAACGGAACGATAGCCTCAGGAGCAGATCAGGTCTCATGCAGACCTGAGCACTTGTCAATAAGGTTTTGGAGATGTGGGATGCCGGGATCTGATGTCTGATAAAAGTCTCAGTCTGCAATGATGATGACTAGCCTGCTTCTGAATTCCATGTAAGAGATGTTCGCAAGACAAGACCAAAGTCATACGTATAGTCATCTTCTTCGCCTAGAGACATAGGTAGCTAATCAAGGAAACCACTTTTTCTTGAGGCGGTAATGAACGTAGTAGTGCCAAAGAAAATTGTGAACGGTGGCTAGGCCAAAACCATATTTCCTTAACCTGCACCTCAGTTTGTCCTTGAACAACTTTTTGCAGATTTCGTTGATATAGACGTATCCATTTGCTGTATCATTCTTTACAAGGATATCGGTCACTTCAAGGTATCTCAGTGCTTTGGAGACGTTCTCTTCAAGAACTACATAATCATTAGGATGGGAACCAGCCAAAAGCTGGGTGATGAAGAAAATGCCACCACCTTTGATGCGAAGATCTCCCGTTGCTTCCATTAGTCGATTTATATTGATTACTGGATCACCAGGAAAATCACGAATGAACTTTAGGATTTCTTTGAATCTCCCAAGGTCCTGATCAACCTGTCTGAGTATGAGGTTTCTGTTGGGCCGTTTCATCATGACGCGTTCAACTAGCACATCCTTCAATTCCGTCGCTGACAGAGGGTCGATTCGCTGGAATACTCTCTGGTACAGCTGTTTGATGTTTTCCTCATGCAGTCTCGTGTCATCGAGAAATCTGTCTTCTTCCTCAAGGCCAATTAGAAATAGATCCACAAGGGTATCAATCAGTGGAGGGAACGATACATATTCTACCTTTTCCGGCAAGAACTCGAGTGAGGGTATTGCAGGAGAGCCTTGAAGGGAGGTGCTTTTTCCTTGCGAATTACCCGTTGCAAAGAAAACGAATTTATCTCCATCTGAAACACAGAAATAAGGACAACCAAGAATCAGACTGTAGGATTCTGCTTGTGGAACAGCTTCTTGTTGCAGGCTAACTCCCGGTTGTTTGACCTCGACAAGTAACCACGGGACTGGTTTCTGGTCTCTGGAGATATAGCAAACAAAATCCGCCCATACCGTAGAGCCACCAACTTGGACTGGTACTCGTCCATACCCACTCATAAGCTGTTCTGGCCAACACAACTTTTCACGAAGGTATGGCAAGACCTTCCTCACCGCAACTTCGTACTCGTTCATCCAAAACTCCCTTGTCGATGTGCTACAACTTTAATTGCATCGAACTTCTCCTACACAGCCTTCCTATCACCGGTCGAGAAATGCCGTAGTGATACTATAAACCAAAACTAGCCAAATCTCAGCACTTGTCAACCAACTCCCTTGCTTCAAATAACAAATTCTCTAATATATCTCTGTAGTTCGGATGAATCTTAAACCAAGGTACAGTGTAGGGCCTTGCTATGTCGTATCGTTGTTCCCTCTTTTGCGCTATGAATCCGTAGTTGCATAAGTTACGGAACTCATCACTTGTTGGTCTAACACCTTGGAATCGTTGCAGACTGCTCTCATCAACTTCTCTGTTTTCGAGAAGGAGCCACCGTAGAATGTCTTTTTCTTTGTCTTTGAGGTTGTTTAGCTTGTCCTTTGCTGCCTCTCTAAACTTGTATTGAAATTCGCTACAAAGCCTTACCTTCTTTAGGAACGGTTGAACTTCTCTTTGCAGAAGTTCATCCAGCTCTTTTTGTGATTCATACTTGTCAACCATCTCATGCGATATATCGAAGGGAAGATCGCCAATCTTGTGTTGGTTAGGGTGAAAAAGATACAAAACGGGTTTGCCAAATCCCCAAAACATGCCTACTTCCATAAATACATTAAAATTAAAAGGGGTAAGAGAGGCCACTCCGAAATCTGCAGTGAGGATTAGTTTACAGATCTTACACAGCTTCACTCCCGTCCCAGCCGATTCTGCCGCATCTATAAGATGAGCATGAGGGGACCTAAAATGTCGCTGAACAGATTCCTTTAGATACGAGTCACTACCCTTGATCTGATACATAAAAAAAGCCGTATATTTTTCAGGGCCTTGATGTTCCTCTCTTTCAGTAGGAGAGAGATTACATTTTTGCGGATATCTTATTGGGCAAATAACATCATAATTGGCCATTTCTCCACCTCCTATACTATTTTCTAATTCCCTCTATATATAAAGGTTTTTGTTGTTTTTGTAGGCCCTTGTATTTACAACTAACAAGTTCTACCGCCACTCATTCAAAAACTTCTCTAACGAGGGAATCTTCTGGAGCAACCTTAGGCCAAATCTCAGTACTTGACACGTCTGGTTTTTGCGATAGGATGGTAGAGAAACAGATTGTCGAAGGCTTTTAGTTGGTAAGAGTTGGGCTAGAGCTCCCACGAGCTTCTCCATGCTCAGGACAGTGCCTGATACAGTTTGTATTCTCCGACCATTAAGGTCGATTTCCTTGGCTTGCCTCTTGATCCGGTCGATTTATTAGATCTATGACTGTCTTTGCAAGCTTACTTGACAAGGTTTCTCTGTTTTTCAGATTTACCTCGAGCACTCTGACATCCTTGCGGCTTTTTATTTCATCTATGAAGCCGCCTCTACCCTTCTTTATTGTTGCTACCACTCGACCGGTCTTTAATGCTTGGAGAACTACCTCTCTGAATCTCCTGGAGAATAATTCCATCCTTCCGATTTCATCAATAATGATTAGTTCTTTGATAGATATTGCTTTCCTTATGCTCTCTACACCAATTGCCTCGAAGGTATCAGTATCTACGCCATACTTACCCACTTGGTATGGACTCTTTATCTTTACATGAGCCAGTACTGATTCTTTTCCATCAAGAGTTGTCAGGGAAAACCCGACTCTTTGTCCTCGCTCTCTTACTTCCTCGGTATAGAACCCTCCTTTTGAAAGAGAAGTTGCCTCTATGAGTCTCTTTATGAGGGTGGTTTTTCCTATTCCCGGCTGACCAGTTAAAAGGACATTCACGCTTTGTCTCTTCCCCTTTCTGCTCTCCTCCCAAAATCTATATTCCAGAAATCCTCGTAGACTTGGTCGAGATAACGATTTCGCAAGCTCTTGCCTTTTGCTTTTTCCGCAATCGATGTAAAACTCTCTCCAATATTCCTTCTATACTTGGGGAAGATATCCTCAAGCTCGATAGCGTCAGCGGCCTCATCGTATAGTTCAAGTTCTTCAATATTCATCAAGAAAACTGGAAAATCCTTAATTCCAGAAACTTGTTTTTCTTGCTCCATCTTGCCCAGGACCTTTCTGATCCACGGATCGTATAAATAACCAGAAACAAACGGAACATCCATAAAAACAACAATGGGAATCACTTGTTTTTCTCTGAATATCTCAAGTTCTTCGAATTTTGGTATGTCCTGGATTCTTTTGTAAACCTGCTCAATTGCCTCTGCGATCTTCTTCATTTCTTTTGAAATGATCATTTCCGTATTGCCCGTCTGCTTGCTTAGTAAGGCAAACTGATACGCCTTTGACTCGAAAAGATAAACCTTATTGTCCTTTTCGACCCACCAATCAATGAATTTAACCCCCTTCCCATAAAGTATTTCTCCATGTACATTTTCTGGACCGTATATACCTGCGAGTATTCTTCCGACATACTCTTGGAACACGTAGCCGAAATAGTTTCGAAAATCGTATTGCCTGCGCATACTTTCGAAGTATCTATGGAACCACCAATATAAGCCTTCAAAGGATTTTTTTGTGTAAAGTACAACGTTTGGGATGATGTAGGGGCCATCGGCATCAGTTTCAATAATTGGATAAACCATGAGTGGATTAAAACGAGTCTTGGTAAAAATTGGAGGTAATTCCTCATTAGCACGAGCATCCTCTTTGCGGAATTTTCTGTAGTCAGCTTTCAGTATATTCAAAAACCTGATTATTTTTTCTTCGACTAAAACATCTCTCAATTGAGGAATATTTGCTTTGGAGAAGGTGGCTATGCTGAAGGTAGCCGTTTTTTGAGACCCCGCAGGAATTGCTGCGCAGAGGTAAAGATAGTCATAAATGCTTAACCCAGTTTCCTTTTGGAAGACTTCCGGTAGGGGTTTGAACTTGTCGGGTTTGACCTTTTCAATTAATTCATTAAACATAACAATTGTTCTTGCCATCATGTATCTAGGTGTAAATTGGTACTCCATTTGTTGAAAGTGCATCCTTATCATAAACGATCGAAATTTATCTTGGTTAGTAATTCTCTCGTTTTTGGCAAGTGCCGGGTCAATTAGGCAATTATCATACGAATTACAGAGAGTGAGCAGGTTATCCCTTTCATTTATACGTTTTCGTTTGTAATCATTCGAACCAGAAATCAGTAGAATGTTTGCTATGTACGCCAAAGCAAACTGACTTATGATAGCACCCGTGGTCGGTTCACGATAAGCGACGCGAGCTATTCTGTTTTGGTCATGAACATGAAAGAGGTAGTTGGATGTCCTTCCTAAGGTGATAAGTCCTTCCCTAAGATTATACTTTCTCAAAACACTCCTGAAATCATCTTCCGTAGCTCTTCCTCCTGTTTTTTGATGTAACTGAATAATATCTGCTTCTGCATCAAGAGGACGCTTTGCTCGTCCATATGCTCCCATGCCTGACTTCCCCTATGACTCTAAGTTTGAATAAGGATTTCCGATAAATGAGTTAACTATGACGAGTGTGCCAGTCGTTCTCTTTACTGGTATAGTCTGAGTATTCTTCCCCGCAAGGACTGTTTTATGATATGTCTTAGCAAACAACCTAAGCTAAATCTCAGCACTTGTCAATCTGGTATGGGGGAGTGTGGTGTGGTTATGAATTCGTCTGAACTGGTCGGACAAGGGTGTTCGCCTTTAAGGATACAGACACGTTGAATGAGCATACGGAGCACTAAAGCTAGCGAAAGTCATGCAGTGATTTCATTCAGCTTTGGCAGTCGACCGTGTGCGTCTTTGAATTCTTCTAATAGCTTCTTTTCTTGAAGCTTTCTAGCAGCCTTGTCTTGAATTTCGGAAAAATCATATTCGCCTACCTCGTCTTTGTAGCGAGCAAAATGCTCCTTAAGTCTCCCTTGCAAGTCATCGCTTTCTCCGATCCGAACTATTTCTGCATCTCTGAATAGTCGATAGACACCAGGCAGTCGGGGGTAGTCACCTTGTTTAGCAAACTCCCGCTTTGGCTGAAAGCGATAGCCAATAGAAATATAATATCGAACCCCTGCACTTGGATTCTCTATCGATTCGTCTATTTCAATAAGAAACCGCCTGTCGCTCACCGGGCCGTTCAAGATATCGCTAACCCATTGATGCGTTCGAAGTAGAGGCGTCTGCACCATCCTGCCCTTTTCACTTTCCTTAGAGAGTTTATACGTATCTCCCGTCTGAGAGTCGTAGAACTTGAAGCCTACGCGGTGGAGGACGTCGTCAACGAAAAGTTCGACCCAGGAATATTTCAGAAGATTCTCGCCTTCAATGAATTCACCTGATAAAGCGATTCCATCTTTTCTTAGAGTAGCAGTCTTAGCGAATTGGTGTTTAGGTTTGAGTTTATGCCACGGCATGAGGTTGCCTCCTACTATTGTAGATGCCACATGATTTAATTGTATGGCAGATTCACCTTTTGTCAATATAGAAGAGTCCTTGCCACCCCCCAGTTTTTAAATAAGGAATCTGAAAAGAACAAGAATATAGGCATTTTTGAGGTGAATATTTATATTAGAAGGGATAAACAGTAAGCAATAAATATATTTGGCCTGAATTTTAAAA